>Ga0182016_10000047_pt1 | contig 129352 bp, 111 predicted proteins | sample 712S2MmetaG_FD_120491 | JGI IMG/M metagenome (GOLD analysis project Ga0182016, IMG submission 120491) | Permafrost microbial communities from Stordalen Mire, Sweden - 712S2M metaG | ecosystem: Environmental > Terrestrial > Soil > Wetlands > Permafrost | place: Sweden: Stordalen | collected... | reverse complement strand
GAATGTATGTCGAGCGAAGTCCGGCAGCGGCGAGGCGCGTGGCGTTCCCGTGGGGCATCACAGCGATGCGGGACGGGCGCCGGGAGGAGTCCCGGCGTGGCAGACTGAGAGTCCGCTCCACGGAAGACTCCCCGACTATACTGTACGATGCGGGTGGGGGGTGGAAGAGAAGGCTAGGGCTGTAAGTGATTGCAGGGATTGGGAGAGATTTATTTGCAGGGGCTGTGAACGGTCCATGGCGGCTTCGCCACAACGGGGTATGAAAATCCCTCTCGCCTGCGGCTCAAGGGTGGCCGCTGGGTTTATGAGGCCAAAGGCGATTTGCAGAAGTAGGCTGATATTTTCGTAGGACCGGGGAAAATTACGACCGGCATCGGGGAGCGGTTGCCCGGAAGTACGTTGGCGAACTTATGAAGTGGCGAACTTGGGGCCCCGCAGGAAATAACCATGGCAATTCACGGGTTATTGAAAAGCCGGGTTCTCAGTCTGATCGAGGAAGCGCCGAGTTCTAGGCGCTGCAGGGGGAGCGCCTGGGCCACGTTTTCGCCGGCCAACCGATTTTTCCACAGATTCCAAAGGGCGTAGTACTTTCCTGCTCGAATGGGGGCACGACGGGGGCATCCCGAGCGAAGCCATTTTCTCCGCTAAATATAGGATCCTAATATACTTATAATCTGTCATCGACAATAAACCACGCCAATGATATCTTCGGTTATGAACGTTTTCTCGCGTAGTGCCAGAGCTTTACGGGGCGGGCCGCACTGGGTTCTAGTGCCGGCCTTGTTAATTGGAGTTTCCAGCGTCGCGTTCGCCCAGCTTTCGGGTTCGGCGACCATCACCGGTGCGGTGACCGATCCAGTGGGAGCAGTGATCCCGGCGGCTACGGTGACAGTTCGCAATACCGATACGGGGGTGGAGCGAAAGACCGAGACGACCGACGCGGGTTTTTATACCGCTGCGTTTCTCCAGCCTGGGCATTATGAAATCGAGGCCAGGAAAACCGGCTTCAGCAGCCTGCTGCACAAAGGCTTGAACCTGCAAGTGGGCCAGACCCTGACGGTCGATTTTGGGCTGACCGTGCAGACGACCCAAACCGAAATCACCGTTACCGGACAGGCGTCGCTGGTGGACGCCGAGAAGACCGAGCAGTCGCAGGTGATTTCGGAATCGGCGGTGAGCAACCTGCCCATCGCCGGCCGGCGCTGGGATACTTTCGTGCTGTTGACGCCAAACGTCACCACGGACGGCACCAGCGGGCTGGTCTCCTACCGGGGCATTTCGGGCCTTTATAATTCCAACACCGTGGACGGCGCCAACAACAACCAGGCGCTGTTTTCGGAGGCGCGGGGCCGCGCCAACAGCGGCGCGTACGTGTTCAGCATGGACTCCATCATGGAATACCAGGTGAGTGCCAGCAACTACAGCGCCGAACTCGGGCAGGCGGCGGGCGGCGTGGTAAACGCGGTAACCAAGTCCGGCTCCAACGACATCCATGGGGACCTGTTCTATTACCTGCGCTACCCCACCTGGAACGCACTCGATCCGTACCCCAAGTCGCAGGGCAATTACAGCCAGCCGATCCACCAGTGGCAGCAGTTCGGGACGAGCGTCGGGGGGCCGATCATTAAGGACAAGCTGTTCTACTTCGGAACCTACGACGGGTCGCGCAAAGTGAACCCGATCGCCTACACCAGCAGCAGCTACAACTCCACTACGAAAGCGTTGCCGTGCCCGGCGCAGGCGACGATCACGCAGTGCGCCAGCGCCAATGCGTACCTGGATGGGCTGCTGGGGACATTTCCACGCGCCACCAATCAAGACGTGGGTTTCGGCAAGCTGGATGGCCAACTGACGCCGCGCAACCACGTGGCGGCATCGTTCGACTTTATGAACTACCGCGCACCCAACGCCTACCAGACCGCGCCTTCCTACAACAACAGCTCGATTCAGGCCAACGGCAGCTACGTGTTCCACGAGCGCATCTTCGTGGCAAATTGGGATTCCACGATCACACCCACGGCGGTAAACAACGTGCGTTTCCAGTGGGGCCGCGACCTGGAAGCGGCGGGGGCAAACGGCACCGCGCCCTACGTCAGCCTGGCCAGCGTTTCGGCCTATGGCGAGAACTACGCGCTGCCGCGCACGGCGGAGCCCGACGAGCACCGCATCCAGATTTCGGACACGCTTTCGGTGAGCCGGGGACGGCACACGATCAAGACCGGATTCGATGTGAACATCATCCACGAAGTGATGATCAACCTGTACAATGGCACCGGCCAATACAGCTATAGCGGTTCGGCCACGGCGGCGTTCGACAACTGGGTGCTGGACATTTACGGGATCAACACCGGCGACGGGCTGACGGGCAAGCATTGGACCAGCTTCACGCAGGTCAACGATCCCGTCACCCACGTTGGCAAAGACGATTTTTGGGAGAAAGACGCCGCCGGATTCGTGGAGGATAGCTGGAAGGCAAATTCCCGCCTGACGTTGAACGCGGGTCTGCGCTACGACATCTTCGAGATTCCTCAGCCGCCCATGCCCAACACGCTGACGCCGCTGACTACCCTGTACACGTCCACCATCAATATCCCCAAGGATCAATTCGCGCCCCGCGTAGGGCTGGCGTTTCAGGTGACGCCGAAAACCGTGCTGCGGACCGGCTACGGCATGTTCTACGGCAAGACGAGCAACTCCACCTATTACGCCACCCGCGTGGAAAACGGCGCGATCCAGCAGACCTTCAATTGCTCGGTCTCGACATGTCCGGCGCTGACGTTCCCCAACGTGATTTTCAGCCCACCGGGACCGACGATGGTCGCTCCGTTCACCGGCGCGTTGACGCCGCAGGTGACACCGTTCACTCCTCCGTCGGCCACCCAGGTGGCGCGCGGCCAGTCGCCCAACTGGGTGGACCCTCTGGTTCACGAAGGCGATGTTACGGTGGAACAGCAGTTGCCGGGCGGCCTGAGCGCCTCGCTGGCGTATGTGGTGAGCCGAGGTCTGCATTTGCCGATCTTCTACGACGCCAACCTGGCTCCTTCGACCACCACCAAGAGCTACGACATCCTCAATTCCAGCAACCAGACGGCGCAGACGGTCACCTTCCCGTTTTATACCAACCGCATCGATACGAATACGGGAGAGGTTTTTATCGGCCAGAGCGACGTCAACTCCTGGTACAACTCGATGGTCGTCAGCTTCCGCCGGCCGATGCGCCATGGGCTGGAATTCACCGCGAACTACACGCTCAGCAAGTCGTTCGACGGGGCCCAGGTTCCGGGCAGCTCGGGCACATTCAACGGCACCGATTATCCGATCGATCCGTATAACCGCAAACAGGAATACGCCCTATCCGATCTCGACCAGCGGCACCGCTTCGTGGGCACCGCGATGTGGATGCCGACGTTCGGCAAGAACATGAGCAAGCCGGCCCAGTTGGTAGTAAATGGATGGACCTTGTCGACCATTGTGACCATGTCGACCGGCCAGCCGGTGACGCCGTACGTCAGCGGGTACCCGTCCGCGCTCGATGGCGGCGTAACCGGCGGTGTGAGTTACGCGGGTGCGACCAGCGGACGTGCCGGGTGGCTGCCGCGCAACTCGTTTACGGCTCCAGGATTCCACGATGTGGACTTCCGGCTGGGGCGCCAATTTCCAATAGGGGAGCGGGTGAAGCTGACGCTTCTGGGCGAGGCTTTCAACTTGTTTAACCACACTAACGTTTCCAGTGTGAATACCACCGCGTTCAATTACACCGCCGCGGGTTCGGGGGTCTGCGCCGGCCACACCAACGGGTGCTATGCTCCGAACGCGGCATTCATGGCCCCGACGGCTACCAGCAACCTGCTGTGGGGCCCGCGCCAGTTGCAGATTTCGGGACGGGTGACGTTCTAACCCGCGCACGGTCCCGTGGGGCAGACGATCGGTTTTTGTCGTCTGCCCCGTTTACCCGCGAAGCCAGTCGAACATCCTTCCCCAGTGAATGTATCCGTAGTATCCGAACCAGGTTTCGTCCACACCCAGGTCTCCCGGATCGGAATATAAGGGCCCGGCCACTTGCGCCGGGTCTTCTCCAGCGGCGCCCATCAGCCAGAGGGTCACCCGATCGGAAGCGTCCATGCGGCAAAACAGAATGTGTTTGCCGTCCGCCGACCACAGCGGCTTCTCGTCGCGGTAGCGCGAATCGGCGGTCAGCGTCGTGGGCGCATCCATGGTCGTCAGGTTCCGTAACCAGATGCGCCGCTTTGCCAAGAGTTGCCTGGCTTCGTCGCCTCCGCCCACACCGTATCGTTCCGTGGGCCCGGGAGCGGCCGAGTAGGCGAAGCGCTCACCGTCCGGGGACCAGGACGGGCTGACGGCTGAAGTCTTGTCGTCCGTCAAATAGGAAGGCTTCCAGCGTTCGGGGTCGGTCACCGCGATTCGTTTGCCTTGCCAATCCTCGCGGCCATCGCCGGCGCCGATGGCGAGTTTATCCCCCTTCGGAGAGAATGCGAGCACATCGTCGTGAATCAGCGTCGAGACGCCCAATTTGGTGATGACGCCACCGGCGGCGGGAATCGCCGACAATTCCAGCCCGTCGGAAATCGCCGAGCCGGAGAAATCGGGATCCCGCCAAAAGAGGATCCGGCCATCGCGAGTCCAGGCGCAGGGCAGTTGCCGGACCCAGGATTCGGATACCAGCACGGCGGGTTGCGCGTCCGGGTTCTCCCATTCCGCGCGGAAGAGGCGGCCGGTGCGCTCCGCGTCGTCCCCGTCGCCGATGCCTACCTCGTCGCCGTAAACCATCTCCCGGCCGTCCGGACTGAACACCACCGGAAACTGCGCGCCCTTGATTTCCCGAACTGCATTGCTCCAATTGTCCGCGGCAGTGGAGACCTTGACGGTAAGGAAGCCAGTGCCGCACTCGCGGCGCCAGCCAGAAAATCCCTCCGACGCATGCCTCAATTATGCCGCAAGGGAGCGGTTTCGTCGTAAACAGGGCTGCCAGTGGGCAGGTGCGCGAAGGGAAGAGCCGCCTGAAAGGCGGCTGCCAGGATTGGCTGCCCCACGGAGCAGAATAGCCGCGCCACCAGAGGGCAGGTGCAGGCGAAAACGCCTGCTCACGAAAGCAGCCGAGTGCAGGGCAGGGTCGAAAAACGCGCCACGAGTCCCGGCGTGGCAGACCGAGGGTCCACTCCACGAAAAAATAACCGTCTACACCTCCACCATCCGGCCGGCCTGCAGGATCGATTGCCGAGCGGCGTGGATGACACGGTCGTTGAAGGCGCTGTTGCGTGGGGTGGCGACGATACCGGCGCGGTCGATTTCTTCCAGCGTGAGGCTGCCGTTCTCCAGGTCGGCCACGGTCGACACCATTTTTTCAATGGAGCGGAAGCCGTAGCCGACGGGGACCAGGCCGGGGCCCCCGAGATCGACGTATTGGAAATAGTCCGGACTTGGTTCAGTGTAGACGACCGGATTAGCGAAACAATATTGCAAGCCCCGATACTGGTCGGAATGGGCCAGCCAGCCGCTGGCTTCTTTGCCCTGGCAATACAGGGTCAGGCCCTGAATGTTGGAGCCTGGCGCGGCGTCGGGAAAACCCAGCGCATTCTGAACGTTCAGGCAGGCGCCGTTGGTCCAGATCACGCGGGCGTCGGTCCAGAGATAGGCTTCGGCGCCGTTGGGGAAACGGTCGCGGATGCCGTAGACCGACACGGCGGCGGGTTCCAGGCCGGTAATAAAGTGCACCAGGTCCACATAATGGCAGCCGATGTAGGTGAAGGCATCGGAATGTCCGGCGGTCATCCAGTTCTGGAAATTCGAGTTGCGGTAGTACCACTTTTCGAGCAGGCAGGCCGAACCCAGGCGGAACTCGCCGAAGCGGCCGTCGCGGTAGGCGCGGCGGGCCATCAGGCTGCGGTCGTCGAAGCGCTTGTGATAATCGATGCCGACGAAAAGGCCGCGCCGGTTGGCTTCGGCCGCGAGTTCCTCGCCCTGGGCAGGGTCCAGCACCAGCGGCTTCACCGACAGCACGTGCTGGCTTGCCGCCAGGGCGGCTTGAATCACCTGGTAATGCAACTGGTCCGGTACGGCCACGAAGACGATTTGCCGGGGCGCGAGTTGCGCGATGCGCTGGCGGAAGAGTTCCGGTTGGCGAGCGGAGGAGGACGAATCCGGCTGCGGGCAAAACGATTGACCGGGGAAGGCGCGAGCCAGGGTCTCGGACGCAGCCAGAGCTTCGACGCTCCGATATTGGGTGGCGCAGATCTCGATGGCGCCGATGCGGCCGAGGCGCTGCAGTTGGTAGAGAGACGGCAGCACCTGGTCGTGGACGATCATGCCGGCGCCGACCACCAATACGCCGGGTGTCATTGGGCTTCCACGGCCTGCCCGATCGCCTCTTCGAGGACTCCGACGCTTTCTTCAATGGCGTCTTCGGGGATCACCAGCGGTGGGGCGATTTTCACCGTGGCCATGCCGAAGCCGACCGGCGCGAACATCAGTACGCCCTGAGCGAAAGCTCGGCGTACGATTTCGAAGGCGAGTGTGGAATCGGGCTCGGTGGTATGGGGGCGAACGCAGGCCAGCCCGGCTACCAGCCCTTTGCCCGCAATGCAACCGATTTGCGGGAAGCGCGCAGCGATGGCGGCCAGCTTGCGGTGCAGCAATTCGCCGGTTTGGGCGGCGCGCTCCACCAGGTTCTCGTCCAGGATCAGGCTGAGGGCGGCCAGGGCGGCTGCGCAGCAGACCGGATTGCCGGCGTGGCTGGAGGTCATGCTGAGGGGAGGGTTCACGTCCAGCACGTCGGCGCGGCCGGCCACGGCGGAAAGCGGGAGGGAAGAGGAGATGCCCTTGCCGAACACCGCCAGGTCGGGCACGATGCCGTAGTGTTCAAATCCCCAGAGTTTGCCGGTGCGGCCGAAGCCGGCCTGGATTTCGTCGCACACGAGCAGCGCGCCGTGCCGCGCAGTCCATTCGCGTAGCGCGCGCATGTAGGGAACGGGGGCGAAGGCCGAACTACCGCCCTGGAAAGTTTCGAGCATCACACCGGCCACGTTGGCGGCATCCACGCCGCGCTGGGCGAGCGCCCGTTCGAAGGCGCTGAAATCCGTGTCGGTGACGCGGAAGCCATCGGGAAAAGGAACCTGCACGAAACCGGGGTCGAGGTTCACCACCCACTCTTTGGCCTGCGGAATGCCGCCGGCCTGCAGGGCGCCCAGGGTGCGGCCATGAAAAGCCTGGTCGAAGCTGACGATGACGTGTTTGGCCCGGCCGCCAGCGCGAACTCCCCAGATGCGGCACATTTTGATGGCGCACTCGATGGCCTCGCTGCCGGTGGTATACAAAAACACCTTGCGCAGCGGATCGGGCAGAATCGAAACCAGCCTGGCGGCGAGCTGGGCGCGCGGTTCGTTGGCGAAAGAAAAGGTGGTGAGCAGGTGCGCCGCAGCCTGGCGCGCGATGGCATCGGCAACCTCTTTGCGCCCGTGGCCGGCATTGGCGATGAGCACGCCGGAGCTCCAATCGATCCAACGATTGCCCCACGCGTCCTCCACCTGGAACCCTTCGGCGCGGTGCCATACCACCGGCGGCTGCCCGGCCATGGAGCGCGGCTCGAACTGCCTGAGTTTCTCCAGCAGGACCAGGGATTCCGGCACCGGAAGATCGGTCACAATACGCCGGTAACGGGTGTCTACCGGGCGACCGCATTTCGAAACGAAGGTTAAATCAGTGAGCATCGGGTTTTGAACGGCCTACCGCTGCGTATCATTGTAAGTATGTCAGTAGGGAGGTGGTCAAGCAAAGTGAGGCAGCCGATTCGCCTGCCCGCGGGCCTGCTGGCGACGCTTGGGTTCCTATGGTTGGTGTCAAGCGCCATGGCGCAGACCGCGCAGCCGGCCGCAACGGGTTTTGTAGGCAGCAACGCTTGCAAGACGTGTCACGTGGACATTTGGACGCCTTTCTACAAGAACCCGCACTACCAGTCGCTGGCGGCGGGCGATCTGCCGCCGGCAAGAACCGGTTGCGAGAGCTGCCACGGTCCGGGGCAGGCGCACGTAGCGGCTCGCGGCGGGAAGGCCACCGTGGTCAACGCGTTTTCGCGAATGCAGCCTAATCGGACCATGGAGGTCTGCCTCACCTGCCACGGCAAGGACTTTCAGAAGTCCAACATCCGCCGCTCCGGGCACACTCTGAACGGCGTCACCTGCACGGATTGCCACTCCATCCATCATTCGCCAAGCGCGAAATTCCTGCTGGCGAAGACGCGCAGCGAAACTTGCTTCGCGTGCCATGCCACCGTTCGCGCGCAGTTCGAGATGCCCTCCAAACATCGCATCAACGAAGGCTTCATGGATTGCTGGGATTGTCACAACCCGCATGGGACGTTCGCTCCCACGTGGCGGATGGGGTCGCGGCCGCACATGGTGGACCAGACCGCGGCCAACGACGAAGCCTGCCTGAAATGCCATGCCGACATGCGCGGCCCGTTCGTGTACGAGCACGCGCCCGCTGCCGTGGAGGGCTGCGAAACCTGCCACTATCCCCACGGATCGACCAACGGGCGCCTGTTGCGGCGGCCGGTGCTGCTGACCCTCTGCCTGGAATGCCACAACGGCGGCGGCACGGGAACGCGCCTGGCAGGCGTGGATATTCAATCCGCGCAGCACAATCTGCTCGATCCCAAATATCAGCGCTGCACTACGTGCCACGTGCGCATTCACGGCTCCAATGCGGATGCGTTCTTTCTGAGGTGATGCGATGAGGATCGTCATCGAACATCCTGACCAATGGCAGGGCGGACAAGAGCGGGACCAGGGGGACCCGCGCGGACCAGGGGGTCCGCCCCACCATTGGTGCGGAATCTTGGCCCTAATGCTCGTGGCGATGGCCGGCGCCGGCTTGCTGCAGGCGCAAACGGTGGGCTCTCCCCGCGGCGAGGACATAGGCGGATACAACATCACCGATTCGTTAGAGACCGGATATCGTTTCGCCTTGACCGGCGGCAACGACGGCCTGTATCGCAGCGACATCAACTACGGCAACGGCTTGCGCCTGCTGGGAAGCACGTTGACGATCGATTCGAAGGACGGGCATGGCCGATACTTCGACGAAATGCTGCTGACCACGGCCGGCCTGGGCAACGACCCTTACGAAACGGTGACGCTGCGCGTGCGCAAGAACCGCCTCTACCGCTACGACATGACCTGGAGGGAAAACCAGTATTTCAATCCGGGGGTGGTAATTTCGGGCGGCGGGCACCTGCTCAACACCACGCGTCTCATGCAGGATCACGATCTGACGTTGCTGCCGGACAACCGGCTGGTGCAGTTCGACGTGGGTTACAGCCGCAATACCCAGACCGGGCCCGGACTTACTACCGCGCAGGAGTTCGACACCCAGAGCGTCGCCTTCCCGGTTTTCACCGATGTGCGCCAGCAGTGGAACGAGTTCCGTTTGGGGACGACGCTGCACCTGGCCGGATTCACCATTCTGCTGCGCCGGACCTGGGAGTTTTTCAAAGACGATTCGGTGATCAGCCTCACGGCCGCCGAAGCCTCCACCGAGGCTAACGATCCCTCCGTGCTGCAGACGTTTGCCCGCGGCCAGCCTTACCACGGGTCCAACCCTTCCTGGCTGGGCACGCTGTTCACCAATCGAAAACTGTGGGCGGTGAACGCGCGCCTAAGCTACGCCGGCGGGAACGGCAACTTCGCCCTGAACGAGCTGGCAACGGGCCTCGACCGTTTCGGCGGGGCGGCCAACCGGGAGATTCTGGTGTCGGGCAACGCCCAACGGCCGGCGCTGGCGGGGGACTTCAACGTGAGTCTGTTCCCCACGGACAAGCTGTCACTCGTCAATCATACCGCGGTGAGTAACACGCGCATCGACGGCGATTCCTATTACACCGAATACGATTACGGCACCGGCGGCCTCACTACCCTGAGCTTCAACTTCCTAGGCGTGCGAACCGTGAGTAATGCGACCGATCTGCATTACAACGCGAGCAAATGGCTGGGACTTTACGCGGGCTACACTTACTCGGACCGCCAGATTCGCGTCGAGGAAGCCGAGTCGGTTCCGAGTATACCCAATAGCTCGCTGAGCAATCTCTATCCGCAGGAGAGCACCTTGAGCGGCGTTTCGGCCGGTTTGCGCTTGCGGCCGGTCAAGGCCTGGACGGTGAACCTGGAAGGCGAAGCGGGACACGCCAGCGGCGCCCTAACTCCCATCGCCGACCGTAACTATCGCACCCTGGGCGGCCGCACCCAGTACCGCACTAAGAAGCTGCAACTGGGAGCGACTTATCGGGAGGTCTATAACGAAAACGCGCCGCTCTCATTTACGACTTATAGCTCGCGCTCACGCCAGGCGAGTGGGTCGGCATCGTGGCTGGTGAACCGATGGTTTTCCTTGGACACCAGTTACAGCAAACTGCACCTAGATACCGTCGGCGGCCTGGAGTTTTTCGCCGGCGCCACGTTTCCGCAGTTGCAGACAGGCTACGATTCCATCTATATCAGCAACATCCACGCGGCCAATGCGGGCGGGCGATTCACCATCGGACGGCGGGCGGACCTGTTCGTGGGTTACACCATCACCAAGGATACTGGCGACGGCCGCGCCACGGCGGCGCCTTCGGGAGCTACCGGAGCGACGGCGCTGCTCGACTCGGTACAGACCTTCCCGCTGACTTACCAGTCACCCATGGCGCGAGTATCGATCCGCATCACCCCGAAGCTGCGCTGGAATGCGGCCTGGCAGTATTACGGCTATAACGAACAGTTCCAGCTCTTCTCGTATTACGAGAACTACCACGCGCACACCGGGTTCACAGGTTTACAGTGGTCGTTCTGAGGCGGTGGCCCAAACCCAATCGAGATGCCGCGTAGGGCGTGCCCTAGGTGGACGTTGTTTCCGTGCGTGGCAACCGCTCCCTAACGGTCGCGGCTCTGAATCGCCACGCCCACTTCGGCCAAATGTTTTTTCAGCTCGGCGTTTTCGCGTTCCAACTGGGCCAGGCGGGCGGCGCCATCGAATGCGGGGCGCAGGATACGCACAGCGCCGCGGGAGGCGCTGCTGGTCAGCGATGCATAGGCCTGGAGCGCGGCGGAGACTTTGCGGTTTCGCGATTTGGGGCGATAGGCGTCGTCGCCTTTTGCGTCCATGGCCTTGCGGCGGGCGGCAAGCTGATCGTCGCCGATGGCAAGATGGAGGCGGCGGTTGGGGATATCAATCTCGATGGTGTCGCCTTCTTCCACCAGAGCAAGCACGCCGCCTTCGGCTGCTTCGGGAGAAACATGGCAGATGGAAAGGCCGGAGGTGCCGCCGGAAAAACGGCCGTCCGTAATCAGGGCGCACACCTTGCCCAAGCCCTTGGATTTCAGATAGCTGGTGGGATAAAGCATTTCCTGCATGCCGGGACCGCCCTTGGGGCCTTCGTAGCGGATCAGGACGACGTCGCCGGGAACCACTTTGTCGCGCAGGATCGCTTCCACCGCCTGGTCCTGGCTTTCCATAATGCGGGCGGGACCGGAGAACACCAGGTGGGCGGGATCGACGCCGGCAGTCTTGACGATGGAGCCGTCTTCGGCGATGTTGCCGTAGAGCACGGCCAGGCCGCCATCGGCGCTGAAGGCGTGTTCGCGGGAGCGGATGACGCCGTGGGCGCGGTCGCGGTCGAGGGCGTCGTAGCGGGCGCTCTGGCTGAATGGAACGGTGGTGCGGACGCCGGCGGGGGCGGCGCGATAGAAGCTTTCGACCTCGGGAGCGGGCTGGCGCATGATGTCGAAGCGGTCGATGGCATCGCCCATGGTGGGCGAGTGAACCGTGTACGCTTCGCGATGGATCAGGCCGGCGCGGTCCAGTTCGCCGAGGATGGCAAAGATGCCGCCGGCGCGGTGGACATCTTCCAGGTGGACGTCGGATTTGGATGGCGCCACCTTGCACAGGTTCGGCACGCGGCGCGAGAGCCGGTCGATATCGCGCATGTTAAACGGCACGCCGCCTTCCATGGCCGTGGCCAGAATGTGGAGCACGGTATTGGTGGAACCGCCCATGGCGATATCGAGCGTCATAGCGTTTTCAAAAGCCGAGAAATCCGCGATGGCGCGTGGCAGCACGCTGGTGTCGTCTTCCTCGTAATAACGGCGCGCCAGGCCGACGATGCGGCGGCCGGCATCGAGGAACAGTTGCTTGCGGTCGGCGTGGGTGGCGATGATGGTGCCGTTGCCGGGTAGCGCCAGGCCCAACGCTTCGGTGAGGCAATTCATCGAATTGGCGGTGAACATGCCGGAGCACGAGCCGCAGGTGGGGCAGGCGGAGCGCTCCATGTCGGCGGTCTCGGCGTCGCTGACTTTGGGGTCCGCAGCCATGACCATGGCATCGATGAGGTCCACCGCGCGCACCACGCCGTCCAGTTTCACCCTGCCGGCTTCCATGGGTCCGCCCGAAACAAAGATCGCCGGAATGTTCAGGCGCATGGCGGCCATCAGCATGCCGGGCGTGATCTTGTCGCAGTTGGAGATGCACACCAGGGCGTCGGCGCAGTGGGCGTTGGCCATGTACTCCACCGAATCGGCGATCAATTCGCGCGAGGGCAGGCTGTAGAGCATGCCGTCGTGCCCCATGGCGATGCCGTCGTCGACGGCAATGGTATTGAACTCCTTGGCCACGCCGCCGGCTTCGGCGATGGCGCCCGCCACCAGTTGGCCGAGGTCCTTCAAATGGACGTGGCCGGGCACGAATTGAGTGAAGGAATTGGCGATGGCGACGATCGGCTTATCGAAATCGCCATCCTGCATTCCGGTGGCGCGCCACAGACTGCGCGCTCCGGCCATATTGCGGCCGTGGGTGGTGGTTCGGGAGCGATATTCAGGCATTTGGTATTAGTGTACAGGATGGAGCTACTGCCAGTAGGGCGCAGTGCCTGAAAGGTGGGTCGATCGGTTTTATGCGAACCTGCCGCGTCAGGCTCTAGAGCCAAGACCGAAGCGCCCCTGGTGGTTCCAGTTGTAGCAGGCTGGGCAGTCGCACGGACCCGTGGATGATGCAGGTCGGAAGTGCCGCAGTCCGTGCAGGGTGCCATCCCGCAGATTGAATCGGTGGATGAATTTATGGATCAGAGAAGGGTTGCGGCGTTCGTACAGCATGAACACCGAGTGAGCAACAAAATCGGCGACCTGTAGCAGACGCGTCTCTTTGACGCTAGCGAAGTACGGAATGTCGCTGAGGTTCTTGATGACTCCCCACCGCGTACCGAGTTGGCGAAATTCATTGACCCAAACCTTGGCGCGCTTATCAAATCGACCCTCCGCGAAAACGACTAGCCCACGCTGAGGGTCGTTTATTTCGTTCCGCTTGGTCAGAAACTTATCGAACCTGGTCAGAATTTGCTCCGTAGCGTGAAGCACCACGTCTTCACCGTAGAGCGCTGAACTTTTTTCGATCGCCGCTGCGAACAGTTGAACCCCGGGCTCGTTGGCGTTTGCGATTACATCCGCGATGTCGTCAAGGATCTCCAGCCGTTTAACCTCCGGAATGTTCCGCCAGAAGCCCCTTCCCGTTCGAATTGGAGACGCGTGAAATTCTACGGGCGGCAGCCCGGGAAAATGCTTCGTTTGAACTGCTTCCAGGCTCTGGGACAGAAAGAACGTCACCCGTTCGAAAACGGCTGCTCCGGCCAAGACGAAGAACCTGTCCGCCGGGTCCGACTCATTGCCAGACTCATCCAAATAAAGGAAATACATTACTCACAGAAGAAACAAGAAGACAACTGGCCGCACCATTGAGGGCGCGACGGGTTCCACATAAGGGAACACTGCCAATTGTGACTATATACTATCCAGTTTGGATCTCGTTGTCAATGAACAATTTAGATGTATGGCTACGAACGCCAAGGTTTCTGTTTTGGCCGGCTTCCCATCAAGTAGATAGCAGCGCTGCCGCCTGCCAACCATGGTGGCTCCTCGGCCCCCCGGTGCCACACACCTACTGCCAGTAGGGCGCCGGCTCGGGCACGGCCGCGCCGTCCTTCCGGGGGGAACTGGCGCCGTAGTTCACGCCGGTTTTGGCGTCGTGCACCACTACCTGGCCGCCGCCCATGTTGCTCGAAAAATCGCCCATCACTTTGAACCGATGGCCGCGCGCGGCGAGGGCTTCGCGGACTTCTTTCGTCAGTCGGGCTTCGATCTGGACTTCGCAGCCGCCGAAATCGAGCTTGGTAAAGCGCGGAGCCTCCAGCGCCGCCTGGATGTTCATGCCGTGGTCCACCAGGTTGACGACGAATTGGGCGTGGGCCATGGATTGGTTCAACCCGCCCATGATGCCGAAGCCGATGTGCGTATCACCCTTTTCCATGAAGGCCGGGATGATGGTGTGAAACGGGCGTTTGCGGGGCGCCAGAGCGTTGGGGTGATGCTCGTCCAGCGTAAACAGGCCGCCGCGATTGTGGAGGGCGAAACCGTAGTCGTCCACCACCACGCCGGAACCGAAATGCTGGTAGAGGCTCTGGATCAGGGAGACGATGTTGCCTTCGCGATCCACCGCGGCCAGGTAGATGGTATCGCCGGGCATGCTGCGCGGCTCGCCGGGCGGGGTCTGGCAGGATGCCTTTGCGGGATCGATGCGGGCGGCGCGTTCGCGGGCGTAATCCATGCTCACCATGCCGGCCACCGGCACGGGGCTGAAGTGCGGGTCGGCTACGTATCGATGCAGGTCGGCGTAGGCCAGCTTCATGGCTTCGATCTGGAAATGCAATTCCTCGACGCCGCGCGACGGGTAGCTGGCCATCGGGTAGAGCGACAGGATGTTCAGCATTTCGAGCGCGGCCACGCCTTGGCCGTTGGGCGGCAGCTCGTAGACCTTCCAGCCGTGGTATTCGGTCGAAATCGGCTCGACCCACTCGGCGGAATATTCGGCCAAATCCTCGGCCGTCATCGTTCCGCCCAAGCGTTGGCTGGTTTTCAGAATTGCCTCGGCAAGCGCGCCGCGGTAAAACACCGACGGCCCTTCATTGGCTAGCAGGCGGTACGCGGCGGCCATTTCCGGATTGGCGAACATCTCACCCACCGACGGCGCCTCGCCGTTACGCAGAAAAACGCGTTTGGCATTGATATCGCCGCCCAGTTTCTTCTCTGACTCCTTCCACGCGCCGCCGATCATTTCCGTAACCGGGTAGCCGTGCTGGGCGAAATAAATGGCCGGCTGAAACAGGTCGCGCCAGGGCAGTTTGCCGAAGCGCTGGTGCAGCTTGGCCCAGCCATCCACGGCGCCGGGGACGGTGACCGAATCAATGCCTTCCTGGGGCATTTCGGTGGCGCCCTTGGCTTTGAGCGCGGCGATGGTGAGGCCTTTGGGCGCCCAGCCGCTCGCATTGATGGCGGAGAGCTTGCCGGTCTTGGCGTCCCAGTAGATGGCGAACAGGTCGCCGCCGATGCCGCAGCTTTCCGGTTCCACCACGCCGAGGGCGGCATTGGCGGCAATGGCGGCGTCCATGGCGGAGCCGCCGCGCGCCAGCACTTGCGCGCCCGCCTGCGACGCCAGCGTCTGGCTGGTGGCCACCATGCCGCGGTCGGAAATCACCATGGAACGCGCCGAGGAACGGTCCTGCGCGGGAAGGGAAGGGGCAATCGTCGCGAGCATCAGCATACTGGACCAGGCTCCCGTGTTCATCCTCACCTCTGGCTGGCCTCGCCCGCGGCCACGCGCTGGTTGAATTCCTGGGAACGGTTGCGCGGCACGCTGAGCGACTGCCATTCCGCGCCGCGAAAATGTTTGGCCAGCAGCACGATCTGCCCGATGTGGGAACTGTAATGCGCAATCTGCCGGTTGATGGCCTGAAGCACCGAATGCGCCTCGCCGCGAATGGTCACGCCGCGGCCCAGATCCGCGTCGGTCAGAGGTTCGAGCGCCGCGAAAACGTGCTGCCAACCCTCTTCCCAAATCCGCAGCAACTCCTCGCGGGTGGCCGGCGGCGCGACGAACTCCCGGTCGCGGTTGCGGTCGGGCTTCTCCCCATCGCTCGAAAGAAAATCGGTCCAGCGGGAGCGCATATTGCCCACCATGTGTTTGACAATCGTCGCAATCGAATTGGCCTCCGCATCGATGGCCAAAGTCAGTTCGTCGTCGCGCACCTGGGCCATGGCCTGCTCGGCCATCTTCTTGTAATGGCGAAACAAGGCCAGCGAGTCTTCGAGATAGGAGGTTGTGAATTCGAGTGGCATAGATAGAACCTTTGCGGCTTCCTTGCAGTATACCGGGTGGCACGAAATGGCGCTTACCGAAAGTGGTGAGCGCACAATAAAGAGAATGACGGCCTCGGAAGGAGTCGGCCGGCGTGCGATGGGACAATCGAGAAGGAGAAGCCCATGACCATCGATGAACGGCTGGAGAAGCTCACGGGACGCCACGAAGCCCTGACCCAGACGGTAGAGCTGGTGAGCCGCGACATTCAAGCGCTGCTGGTAGCCTCCCGGCAAGACGGGGAGAATATACGCGCCCTGACCCGCATAGCGGAGATTCACGAGCGGCGATTGAGCGGCCTCGAAGAGGGGCAGCAGACCGTCGCACGGTGCGGCCATCGACCGGGCCTCGGGCCGATTCGCTTCTTATCAAGGGCAGCGTAGCAGCAGCCAAGGACACCGGCGACAAAGATCGCCGGCGCTACGAAAGGCAAGAACGTCGGCTCGAAAGCCGACGCCGCGGACTGACAGTCCGCGTTTCACAGCTTCTGCGCTCCGGTGGTCTTTCCGAGCGCGCGATCGAACGTGCCGAGCGGCAAGTGTCCGGCCTTGCGCGCCAGGTGGAACATCAGGCAATCGGAAAAACCCAGAGCCGGCCGCGAACGGAACAGATCCAGCGCAGCCGCCACGGTGTCGGAATCCTGCAGTGTCAGATCCTTGTGGTTCAACAGCATCTCGAGCGCGGTGGCAAGCTGGGCGGGGCCGAACTCGTAGACGGTTCCGAGCACCCAGGTGGCTTCGGCCAGCGCGAGAACCGATACCCAGGCGCCCTTCTCGACGAATTGGTCGGCGGATTTGGCCTGAGGAAGATCGTCTCGCGTAATCAGCCGAACCAGAACATTGGTGTCAATCGCGCGCATGGCGGTTTCGGATGCGCCGCTGGATTCCCTGTCTCATGTCGTCGACTGTCCGAGGTCCCGGCGCCTGAGCGGGGAACAGCGCCCGATGGATGTCCTCGGACGAAAATCGCGCCGAACGCCGCACCACGATGTTAGGCCCATCCTCATCCCACTCCAGGACCGAACCGGGGCCGACGCCGAGCTTTCTTCGGACGCTGGCGGGGACCGAAATCTGCCCCTGCGCCGTCAGCTTCGACTGAGCGATTGCCATCGGTTCAATATTACCACGGTAATGTAAATACGCCGCGGCTTGGAACTGCCGCGTCCAGCTACCAGAAATATTGCTTCACGACTTTGGGCGAACTGGGCGTGCCGGAGATCACTTTCACGTGCAGGACGAGCTGCAGGTTCTTCTTTGGCCAATCCGTGGGAGCGCCGCGGAGGGCTTCGGCCATCAGGTCGGGATTGGTGACCAGATCGGCGGCGGCGTCGGTGCCGTATTGCGTGATGCCGGCGAGTTCCACCAACATGGTGTGAGTGTCGGGATGGAAGACGCGCGACACGATGGCGTAGTCTTCGGAAGTGCGGCGGTCGCGCGGGAGGGCGGGGAGCACCCACTCGGTGGGCTTACCATTGTCGGTGATGCCGGCCGGGCGGCGGTAGCCGTCGACGAAGAATCGCATCTGGCTGCTGATCTGTTTCCACTTGGTATAGGAGAACCCGACCAGGATGGCCGGGCCGGCGCGGAGGTCGGCGAAGGAGACGTCGTTGCCCAGCTTGACGCGATAGGCGCGGTGCAGGCGGGTGAGCATGGCGGCGAGGCGGGAGGTGGCGATGAGGTCGCCGCCGCCGACGAACTGATCGGTGAGGAGGGTGAAATCCTGAATGCTTGACGGGGGGGAGATGGACGGGTCGATATCGACGCCGTAGACGGGCACGTAGGCGGCGCACAATTCGAGCGGCGACGATCCATTCAGAACGGGGGCCCAGAACTGATCGAGCGCGGTCAGCCTGGGGCGTGCCAACAACCAGGCGAGGACGGCGGCGGCGATCAGAACCAGGACCGCCAGGGCGGCATGGCGGGGTCTGAGGACCCGATAGCGCGGTGCGGCCGGGGGCGGAACCGGGAGGGTGTCCGGCGCTGCGCCCTGGAGGCGCCCGGCGGGAGCGGGTGGGGGTGCATTTACCAGGTGGAACTCGGGAACGTAAGTGCCCGAAGGCAGCTCGATGCGCACCGGGTTATGAGATCCCAGATCGGAATAGTAGAGGCCCAGCCGTTTGCGAACCTCGCCGGCCTTTACGCGGACGGTGGCGTCGTCGCTGGGATCGTAGCTGGTGGGCCGGCCGAAAACCTCGATGCCGATGGTGCGCTCCTTGAGCATGTCGCCATGGCCGAGGAGCGTGTTTTCGACGACGTAACGGAGGAAATCCTGGCTGCGCTTGCTGGAGCGAAACTCGTGACACGCCAGGACACGGCTCAACTCCTCGCGAACCTGTTCTTCGGTCACCGAAACGGACGGTGCCCCGCCCGCCGCCGGGACGGGGGAAACCCCCGGAAAATGTCCCTCAGGCATGGACCCACTCACTCTCACGCGACTAATGGTCCAATTCTAGCAGTATCCGCCGCGGCGTGCTGGACGCGCTGAAAACAAAAGCGTTCGATGCCGGTAACGAACCGGCTGCAACAACCTCGCAACCGTTCGGTACTGGACAGAAATCCGCCGATGGCTCAGATTCGGACTTGGGCACCATGTCGAGAATGCTGGAAGAGACGCGGGAGCAGCCGCACGCGCTGGCAAAGACGCTGGAGGAGGGCGCGGCGGCGTTGCGCGACCTGCGCCGCCACCTGGAAACCAACCGGCCCCGGCTGGTGGTGCTGGTGGCGCGAGGCACTTCGGACAATGCCGCCCAGTTCGGCCGGTACCTGATCGAGATCACCACCCACATTCCCGTCTCGCTGGCGGCGCCCTCGGTGCTCACGTTGTACGCGAGCCCGGTGGATTTGCGGGAGGTGTTGGTGGTGGGGATTTCGCAATCGGGCGAATCCACCGATACCAACGCCGTGCTGGCGGACGCGCGCAGCCGCGGAGCGACCACCCTGGGGATTACCAACGTACCGGACAGTACGATGGCGGAGATCTCGGCGTACACGGTGCTGGTGCGGGCCGGCAAGGAAGAGAGCGTGGCCGCGACCAAGACTTACACCTGCCAGCTTATGGCGCTCTACCTGGTGGCGCATGTGTTGGGCGGCGAAGTTTCGTTTGACGCGCTGCGCCGGCTGCCGCAATGGGTCGAGGAAGTCCTCGAGGTGGAAGAACGCGTGGGCGAAATCGCCGAGCGTTACATGTTCATGACCAGGGCGGTGACGGTGGGCCGGGGCTTGAACTATGCCAACGCGCTCGAGTTCGGCTTGAAGCTGATGGAGACGTGCTACGTGGTGACGGAGCGGTTCTCGTCGGCTGACCTGATGCACGGGCCGATCGCATTGGTGGAGCACGCGTTTCCGGTGTTCGCGTTCGCGCCTTCGGGGGTGACGTGGCAATCCATTTCGACGGTGCTGGATATGCTGGAGGAAGTGAAGGCCGAGACGCTGGTGATCACCGACGAGAGCAACAGCGAGGCATGCGCCAAGCCGGCGCGCCTGATCCGGCTTCCGAGCGCGCCGGGAAACTGGAGTGGTCCGCAGGATTTGTACACTCCCATTCCGTATGTCGTGCCGGCGCAACTATTCGCCGCGCAACTGGCGGAGATCAAAGGATTGAACCCGGATCGGCCGCGCATGCTGCACAAGATCACGCGGACGATGTAGGCCGCGCGGGTCCGATTCGCGGCGGCGATCGCGAAGCCGCGACCCCAATTCGCCCGTTACCGGGTACACTGTAGGTTGAATCTCACCACTTCGGGGCGGCTCAAGGTTTGCGCCGTCAGTTTCCTGAATACATCTCCACTGGTTTGGGGGATGCTTCATGGGCCCCAGCGGGGGCTCTTCGATCTGGAGTTTCGCATCCCGGCGGAGTGCGCCGACGCCCTCGCTTCGGGCCGGGCCGACATCGGTATTGTGCCGTCTTTCGAGCTAAGCCGGCAGGATTTGCGCATCATTCCGGGCGCCGGCATCGCCGCTCATGGACCGGTACGCAGCATTTTGCTGGTTTCCAAGGTTCCGGCCGGCGAAATCCGGAGTTTGGCGGCGGATGCGAGCTCGCGAACGTCGGTGCAACTGGCTCGCGTCATTCTGAAACAGAAGTTCGGCGCCTCGCCGGCGATAGCGCCGCATCCTCCGCAACTGGAGGCGATGCTGGAACGGGCCGATGCGGCGCTCATTATCGGCGACCCGGCTTTGCACCTGGATCCCGCCACGCTGCCGTATCGCGTCTACGACCTGGGCGCCGAATGGACCGAACTGACCGGACTGCCGATGGTATTTGCGGTCTGGGCCGGCCGCGGCGCCGCCTCGGCCGAAGTCGCCGGCGCCTTCCTGGCTTCTTGCCGATACGGCCGCGAGCGAATCGAGGAGATCGTCCGCGAGGAAGCTCCGCGGCGCGGCTTTGCCCCGGATCTGGCGCGCGAATACCTGACTCGCCATATCGTTCACGAACTGGGCGAACCGGAATACCGGGGGCTGCGGCGGTTTCTCGAGCTGGCGGCAGGCGTGGAGTGCGCGGCGGGACTTAGGTTCTAGACGGGTGTCTAGCCGATCTGGGGATTTCGCGGTTGAGGCGCGGCAACCGCTCCCTTGCGGGTCGCGGCTCGGTTACGGATGCCGCGTGTTTGCAGTCACTTACCGAGCCGAGACCGTCAGGGCTAAGCACTCGCCCTGGACGTTTTCCACCTGCCTGAATTGCTGAAGACGTAACAAAGCGATATCCTGGACTGACGCCGCTGGCGGCGGCTGGAGGTGGGCCATGAAAACACGCGCTGCGATCCTGGCGGCGGTGGTGTTAGGGACGATACCGGCCTTGGCTAGCACACTGGGCAGGGCTCTGCTGGGGAAATTGCCGCTTCGTTTCGAGCAAGCTCGCGGCCAGGACGGCCGAAACGGCGTTCGCTATGTGGCGCGCGCCGGCAGCTACCGGCTACGACTGGCGGCGGATGGCAACTGGTTGGAATGGCGGAATCCGGCCACCGGCCGGACTGCTTCGATCCACACGCGCATTGTTGGCGCCAATCCCGCCACCTACCTGGAAGCCGCCGGCGACTTGCCAGGTAAAGTGAATTACTTCGTCGGCGCGCGGACGGACTGGCGCACGGACGTGACCGGCTTCGCACGCATCCGCTATCGCGAAATCTATCCGCATATCGACCTTGTCTTCCACGGCGGGGAAGGGCGTTTGGAATACGACCTGGTAGCGGCGCCCGGTGCCGACATGGGCCAGATCCGCCTGGAAGTGGATGGCCAGGACGGTTTGCGGGTGGATCCTTCGGGAGACCTGGTGATCTCGGCCGAAGGCGGCGACGTCCGCTGGAAACGTCCGGAAGTTTATCAGGAGTCGGCGTCGGGGCGGGTTCCCGTTGACGGCCGTTTTCTGGTGGTGGGGAAACGAACCGTCCGTTTTGCGGTGGGAGATTACGATCGCACCCGCACTCTGGTAATCGACCCCACGCTGGCGTATTCGACCTACCTGGGAGGAAGCTTCAACGACGTGGCGCGCGGCATCGCGGTGGATGCTTCCGGGAACGTCTACCTGGCGGGCAACACAACGTCCACGAACCTGCCCACGAACCTCTCTACCGTGCCCACGTTCCAGCCGAATTCCGGCGGTTCGGGGCCTGAGCTCTTTGGCGATGGCTTCGTGGCCAAGTTCAGCTCGGGGGGCGCGCTGGTGTACCTGACCTACCTGGGCGGCAGCGGCGACGATGCCGCCAGCGCCATCGCGGTGGATTCGGCGGGCAACGCTTATGTTTGCGGCCTGACCACGTCAAGCAACTTTCCGACCACCGCGAACGCTTACCAAACCCGGTACGGCGGCTCTGGCGGCGCCGCAGCGGGCTACAGCGGCGACGCGTTTGTCGCCAAACTCAACCCCAGCGGCAACACTTTGATCTATTCCACTTACCTGGGCGGCAGCGATAACGATGCCGCTGCCGCCATCGCCATCGATGCGTCCGGCAATGCCTATGTAGCGGGCGCCACCGCGTCTCGCAACTTTCCGGCCACGAATGGCGCATACCAGACCACCATGAAGGGCGCCGGCGGCGAGCCCGTCATGCCCCTCTACGATACGCCGGCATGGGACCCCGGAGATGCCTTCGTCGCCAAGCTCGATCCCACCGGCTCCAAGCTGCTGGAATGCACCATGCTGGGCGGAGGTTCCGACGATGCTGCGTTGGCGATCGCGCTCGACACGGCCGGCAACATCTATATCGGCGGCTTCACCATTTCCGCCAATTTTCCAGTCACCGCCGGCGCGTTCGACACCGTTTTCGGCGGCATCGATCCACAGAACTATTGGTTCAACATGGGCGACGGCTTCGTGGCCAAGTTCGATCCCACGCTGGCCAAGCTGCTGTACAGCACGTATTTCGGCGGCACGGGAGACGATTCGGTGTCGGCGATCGCCGTGGACTCGGCCGGCGAGGTTTATCTGACCGGCTCGACCAGCAGTGGTTCGAGCGAAACATTCCCACTCAAAACGTCCGCCGGCGCTTTCCAGCCGAAATTTGGCGGTTACCTGGTGCTCCCACCGGATTTTAGTGTCGAGCAATTGTTCGGCGACGCTTACGTGGCCAAGCTGAATGCCGCCGGCTCGGCGCTCGTCTACCTGAGTTATCTGGGCGGAAGCAATAACGATGCGGGGACAGCCATCGCCATCGATAACGCGGGGAACGCCTACGTCACCGGCTTCACCGATTCGCCCAACTTCCCGCTGGCGGGCGGCCCGACTCAATCCAAGTTCGGCGGCGATGGCGGCTCCGTGTCGATCCAGAGCGAGCTGTTCGGCGACGCTTTCCTGGCCGTGGTCAATCCCACCGCCACGGCGCTGGTATACAGCACGTTTCTGGGCGGCAGCGCCGACGATATCGGCAACGGCGTTGCGCTCGATGGAAAGGGCAACGTTTATGTGGCCGGCAACACGGTGTCGACGAATTTTCCGGTAACCTCCAAGGCGTTTCAGCCGGCCTACGCCGGCGGCGGCCCGCTGTACGGCGGCATGGGCCGCGGCGACGCGTTCTACTCCGTGGTCGCCGGCGTGAACACGGGCGCGGCCGGCCCGGCCATTTCGGCCGTATCGAACGCCGAGGGTGGAAGCGCGACCATCGCGGCCAATACCTGGGTTTCGATTTTCGGCAACGGCCTGGCTCCCGACACGCGCCTTTGGCAAGGCACGGACTTCGTCAATGGGCAGATGCCCACCGCGCTCGACGGCGCCAGCGTCACCATGAACGGTACGCCCGCCTACGTCTATTACATCAGCCCCACCCAGATCAACGTGCTGACACCGCCCAGCTTGACGGCCGGCCCGGTACAGGTAGTGGTGACCAATGGAACAACCGCTAGCTCTGCCTTTACGTCCACGGCGCAGGCGGTTTCGCCTTCGTTCTTCATTTTCGGCGGCGGCCCCTACGTGGCCGCGGTTCACGCCGCCGGCAGCTTTCCGTATATAGGACCCACCACCCTGTATCAGGGCCTAAGTTCGCCGGCGGCTCCGGGCGAAACCATCGAGCTCTACGCCAACGGTTTTGGCGCGATTACGCCCGCGGTAACCGCCGGATCGGCGTCGCAGGTGGGAAATCTGCCGACTCTTCCGGTGGTGACCATCGGCGGCGTCCAGGCCACGGTGGTTTTTGCCGGTTTGAGCGGCGCCCCCGGCGAGTTTCAGTTCAACGTGGTGATACCCGCTTCGCTCTCCGCCGGCGACGCCGCCATCTCGGCCAGCTACGACGGCGCCACCACGCAGAGCGGAACGCTGATTACGATTCAGTAGCGGCGCGTTCATCGAAACTGGACGAACCGGCCGGCGGCGTACACGTAAGCAGCCGAAACCCTGTCGATGCCCGGGGCCGCCAGCGACTGGCTGGCAGCGGCTCCGAGCGAAACCACGAACGCTACGTCGTGAGGCGGCCCGGGCATATCCTGCGACGCCGGAATGTTCGCCAACAAGGCGGCGGGGATGGTCAGTTGTCCGGCGCCGGCGCGGGCGGTACAAAGGCACGCGCCGATGGCGGTGGTCACCTTATCGGTGTTGGTGGCGACGAGCGCCACCAACTGCGCCTCAGCCGGGGCTTTCCAATGCACCCTCAGCCCCTGGCTGCGCACTACCACAGCGGACCGGTCGCGATCGATCCAGTCGAGAGGTACCGGCCCGGTTAAGCTCCAGGTAAATGGACCGACATCCGTGCCTCCGGAGCCTCGCAACTGGAAGGCTCCGGGCTCCAGAAACAAGCGGGGCAATCTCGGGTTGACCGCCGGGCCCTCGCGGCCGATGCGCGTTTGGTAGAAGCCGGCGCCGGCGCGATAGAGCGGGTACGCTCCACCGGCCCCGGTCAGGGTGAGCTGCCCACCGGCGTTCAGTCCGTGCCCCGCGGCCAGCGCACCGGAGAGGGGATTGGTCAAGACCGTCTCGGATTGGAAGCTGCTGGTGTAAGCCGTGCAAGTTCCGGGCGGAGGCATCAACAGCAAGGGCAGGAGCAGCAGCTCCGGGTTGTCTTTGGCGCCCAGTGTCACCGTAACCTGGTCGGAAATGTCATCGGCGTTCTGGTGAAGGGCGCGCATGCGGATTCGGCTGAGAGTGACGGCGGCGATTCTGGGTTCGCGCAACACGGGAAATACGGCGGGGCAGGGGCCAGGCGCGGAGCTGACGGCGACGGTGACCACGTTGCTGGCGCGCAGGGGGCCTGCTTCCAAATAGATGGGGACAAAACAACCTGCCGGCGCGTCGGCGGGCAAGGTGACGGGAATCTCGAGCTCGCCGGGACGGGAGGAGGAAATCGGCGAACCCGCGTGCGCGGCGCGATTCCCCACGACTACGGTGATGGGACGGGCGGCGCCCAGGCCGGTGGCGGACAGGACGATTTGCCGGCCGGGGCGGGCGGGATTCTCGAGCGTATTGGCGCGGCGGGCACCGGAGGCTTCCAGATTGTCGATGCGGCCAGGGCCCCAGCCTTGCCCGTTGCGGCTGAAGAGGCCGGGGTTGGACTCCACGATTTCGATGGGAAACGGCAGGCTGGGCTGGCCTCCGGCGGCGACCACCAGGCTGGCGGGACCGATGGGCGCGGCAGCGGGCACCAGCGCTTCGATGCGCTCCGGGGTAGTGGACAGGACGCGTACCGGCAGTACGGATTCGCCTTTGCGGATGACGACGGTGGCGTTCCCGGCCGTCCCGAAACGGACGCCATGAATCTGAAACCGCGCGCCGCGCGCCAACGCACCGCCAGGTAGCCTGGGCGCGATCTGGCTGGCGGCGTTGACCACGCCATTCTGGCCAATGCCTGGCTGCGCCGCCAGCGTGGGGAACGATATCAAGATGGCGAACCACGCGAAGACGGCGCGAGTCATCCTTACAGGCTACCGCCCGGCCAACCTGGCCGGAAACCTGCCAGAATGGTCGAGTGCTAAGCGCGTTGTCCGGGAAGTTGGTAACGTATTCGCGAGCAACCGCTCCCTCACGGTCGCGGCTCGGAAATACAGTGAGGGAGCGGTTGCCGGACAGGCAACTGTAATTGCAACGGCAAGGGGGTGGCTTCTGGCCGATTGCGGCGCGGCTGGCGTGGCGCGATTTGCGATCTTCGCCGGCGCGGGCGGTATTGCTGGCGGCCACGATGGCGATCGGCGTAGCCAGCGTGGGCGGGGTGCGCGGCGCGGATCGGGCGGCGCGCGAGGTGCTGTCGCGCGACCTGCGGATGTGGCTCGGCGGCGATTTGTGTCTCGACACGGGGGAGGCGATCGACGGCGGGCAGCTCGCCGCGCTCGACGGCTGGCGCGCCGAGGGCATGGACTGGACGCTGGTCACGTGGGTACTGTCGATGGCGTCGTCTTCCCAATCTCCCGACGCCGGTTCCCTGAGCGTTAAGGTAATCGATCCTGCCAAGTACCCGTTTTACGGTGCGCCGAGGCTGGCACCGCCGGTCACGCTGGCGCAGGCGCTGACGCCGGATTCGACCGTGATTTCCGAAGATGCGGCGCGGCGTTTCCAGGTGGGGGTGGGAGACTCCCTCCGTATCGGCGGCCAGGCCTTTCGGATCGCGGCGGTGATTCGGGCGGAGCCGGAGCGCTTCGGCAGCTTCTTCGACTTGGGCCCGCGGGCGATTGTGTCCGAGGCCGGCATCGAGCGCTTGGGCGCGGCTCGGGCCGCCGAGGCGCCGCTGCGCAGGATACTGGTGCGGCTGCCGCGCGGGGCCGATCTTCAGGCGGCGCGGCAGCGGCTGCAGGAAGTGGCGCCGGAAGGCGCGGTGGCCGATTATCGCGATAAGGCGGGGCCGGCCGTCTCGAAGACCGAACTGGTGCTTTCGTTCTGTTCGGTGGCGGCGTTTCTAGCCCTGGCCATGAGCGTGATGGGCGCGGCGGTGACGGTGCGGCAGGCACTGGAGCAGCGCATGGAGACGCTGGCCGTGATGCGCATGCTGGGGGCGCGCGCGTGGCAGATGGCGGCGTTCTTCGCTTTCGAGACCGCGTGGCTGGCGGCGGCCGGACTGGCGGCGGGAATTCCGCTGGGCTGGTGGATGCGGCGCTCCCTGATGTCTCTGGGCGGCAAGTACGTGCCGTTTCCGGACGCGGCGCTCGGCGGAGGCTGGGCGCTGGTTGAAATCGCCATCGCGGCGGCGGCGATGATCTTGCCCATGGTGATTCAACCGGCGGCCGCGATTCGGAAACTGCGTCCGCTGCGGGTGCTGCGGCACGATACCGAAACCGGCGGCGCGGCGCCGGCGGGCGTTCGAAAAGGTATTTTGGGGGCGGCACTGGGTGCCGGCGCGGCCTGGTTCGCCGTGGCGGTCCGGATGTTGCACTCGATGGCCACGGCCGCTCTGGTCGTGGGCGCGCTGGCGGTTGCCTCATGCGCCGCTGTCGGTCTGGTGGCGGCGGGCCTCGGTTGCCTGCGGCGGTTTGCCGGCCTGAGTGGGCGGCGCATGGTGACCATGGGGATCGACCGCCTGGGGAGTAGCAGGCGCGGCGGCGCGGCCATGATTGCATCCCTGGCGATCGGCCTGATGCTGATCATCGGCACATATCAGGCGGCCGGAGCGGTGGCGCGCGCGGTTACCATGGCCTTGCCGTTCGGCGGCGCGAACCTGATGGTGGGCAACTTCGAGGACGAACATCGCGAGCAGGTGCGCGGGTTTCTTTCGGCCCAGCCCGGCGTGGAGGCGGTGCGGACGATCTCCATGGCCCGGCTGAGGCTGTCGGCCATCGATGGCAAACCGGGCGTGGAGCGGCTGTACTTTGTGGAGTGCGACCCAAGCGCCGGCAACGGCCGGCTGCCGGCCAGGGTGACGGTGGCCGACGATCTGGGGTCGCGGCTGGGCCTCCGGGCGGGGTCGCGGCTGACTTTCCAGGCTCGGGATCGGAGCATTTCCGCCGTGGTGGTTGCCATCTATCGGCCGCGGCCGGAGGAGCGCTTCTGGTACTCGTTCAAGTTGGATTCGGCGGGCCTGGAGCTGCCCAACCGCTACGACGAAGCGGTGGTCACGGTGCGTCCGGACAGGGTGGAAGCCGTGCGCGACGCGCTGGGAGCGCGCTTCCCTACGCTGGCGGCGATTACGGCCGGGGAGGTCGAGGCGGCCATCGGCACCGTATACGCCGATGGCGTAATGGTGATTCGCCTGGTGGCGGGCTACGCCATCGCCGGGGGACTATGCGTGCTGATTGCGATGGTGGCGGCATCGCGGGCGGGGCGTCTGCGGGAAATGGGGATTCTGGCGGCGCTGGGTGCGCGGCCGCGCACGATAGCGGGGATCTATACGGTGGAGTTTGCCGCCATCGGTCTGCTGGCCGCGGCGATTGGCGGCCTGCTGGCCTGCGGTTTTGGGGTGGTGGTGACAAGCGCGCTTTTTCGGCGCCTCGAAATCGCGCTGGAATGGAAAACAATCGCCGGCGCCGTACTGGCGACGCCGCTGGTTACGATCACCGCGGGATGGCTGCCGGCCTGGCGGCTGTTGCGGCGCAAACCGATGGAAGCGCTACGGCGAGAATAAGAAAAACGGGCAGGCTCGCCGGGATTGCCGGTGAGGCTGATCTGCCCGCCTAGTTTAGTCAAAACAGGACGCGCGCTGATGCGGTCCTTTGAGTGAAAAACACGGGTGCGCGCGGAAAGTTGCGGGGCCGAGGAGCGGGTTCCTAATCCAATGCCGCACACTTTTCCGTTTAGGGCGACAATCTGCACAGATCGTGGGGCAGCCAATTCTGGCCGCAGCCGGATTTTTAGCCGGCTCTCGCCTGGCGGGAGGACCCGCTGCACCTCGAAAGAGCCGCCCAGAAAGGCGGCTGCGGGCAAAATTGCCCGCCCCACAACTTACGCAGGCGGGCGGCGGCCGGCACCTCTGCCAACACATCGAGGGGCTTCAGGGGTACTGGTACAGCTTTCGGCGACGCGGTACCAAAACCTGGCCGCAAACGAGTTAATCGAATGCTATATTAATTCCGTTAAAACCGGTTTAGCATTCGAGCGGAGTTCTCACTGCTTTCCCACGGGGAAAATGTCTAAACCGTCCTTCTGGAATAGACGTCATTTTGGGGAGTCCGCATGCCTCTGTCGTCCGCGGAGATCGAAGTTACCGCCGGCTTTCCAGTGAAGCCCTTAGCGCCGACGCGCGCTCACATCTTCAGGTCAGCGGCGGATCTGAATCGCCTGTCCGATCTCGTTCAACCTCTTCTGAGAGGCCGCGACACACTCGATCCACGATTCTATCTGGCATCCATTACGAGCGCCTGGATTCCGCGAGTGATTGTTATCTCCTCGGATGACTCCATCGTTGGTGTCGTTTGCGCGAAGGAACGGAAAATAGCCGGCATTCCGACCGGCATCATCCACATCGATACCACCCTCTCGAATATCCTGGCCGACGATTCGATGAGTGCCGAGCGCGTTTTCGAGAACGCGATACGCCGATTACTGGTTGCTCCGGGGGTGCGTGGTTTACGGCTATTCATTCCTCCCGGTGGGACCGAGCAGCGTGCGATTCAGGCAGTTGTTGAGTCCACGCCGCTTGACGAATGTTACCGGAAAGTCGATTACCATCTCCTTCTGCGCCTCCCACCGTCCTTTGATTTCTTTCTTCGGAAGTTGGGGGCCCACACCCGGCGAAATTTTCGATATTACCGGCGGCGTTTTGAGGCGGCGGGCGGTCAGTACGTTGAAGAAATGACCTTAGCGGAATTCCGTGTGGCCGCGTTCCAGTTGCTCGCCAAAGATGTCGTCGGAGCCGACCTGGCGGGGTCGAATCGATCCCTGCGCATGTTGTCCGCGGTGAACCGTCCATTGCTTGCCGGATTGCGGCGCGATGGGAAATGGGTCGGCATTCTGGGCGGGTGGTACGAATCGAATCGCGCGACGGTGCACCTCCAAATGAACAACGACCGCGACTTTCCCCACGATTCGTTGTGCACCGTATTGCGGTCGTATGTAATCGAGAGTTTAGTCGCGAAAAATATGAGGGGCCTTGTGTTTTGGGCAGGCGTCGGGCCCCCTTTGTCACATCACGCAGAGCCCGTTCCGGCCATTCTTGCGTCCTTGGACAGACCGGGATTTTGTTGGCGGACGTGCCGGCGAGTCATTCGCCGAATCAACGCGCGATTGCCGGTTCCGGTTCGTGATATTGCCGGTTGGATTGCGCCGCGCGCAAGCTGCGATTCCGGCTCCGATGTCTTTTGATTCGATCAAGACGCGTCCGGGCCTACGACATCTCCGCGATTCCATTAGCCGGCTGGAAGGCTGGTGGTTCGATCTGACCCGTCGTGTTTCCACGGCTGGCGTTGCCCTGTTGGACGGACTCTCGCTCGCCGGCGATGCCAAACGCGGCTTCATGTACATGCCAGCCCGGCCTACTCCGGTGCGGTTAGCGTTGCGCGATCTGCCGATTAGAGAGTACGAGAATTATACCTTTGTGGATTTGGGCTCCGGGAAGGGCCGGATGCTCTTTCTGGCCGCGGAATATCCCTTTCGCAGAATAGAAGGCGTCGAGTTCGCTCTCGAACTTCATACGGAAGCCCAACGGAATATAGCTCGTTACCGCAATCGCCGTAGAAGATGTCCGCGAATTGAATCGGTGAACGTCGATGCCGCGGACTATGTTTTTCCCAGGGAGAATCTGGTGATCGCCCTGTTCAATCCGTTCGGGCCGGAGGTGATGGAAACGGTTTTACGGCGCGTGCAATCCTCGGTGGAGGAACACCCTCGCGATGTCCTCATGATGATGCTGTTTCCCGAACAGGCGGCGGTAGTGGATTCAACCGGCCATTGGCGGGTACTCAGGCGCACTCGTCGCTATCATATCTACCGTATTCTTAATAACGGCCTGGAATGATAACGCCGTTTCAGGCCCGCCCGGCCCGCCCCAGCGCAGCGATGGCCGGGCCGGCACGTGCTAAAATGGCCGGAGAAGGCCACAGTAGCTCAGTTGGTAGAGCGGCGGTTTCGTAAACCGCAGGTCTCCGGTTCAAGCCCGGACTGTGGCTCCATTCCTTCCCGCGTGCGATTGCCTTTCGACCGGTGTGGCTGCCCGGCATCGGCTCGCCTGGAGTCCCGTTGACGGAGTCGCGCGCGCGGGGCTACAATCTGGTTGCACACGTTATCATATTGAGTTTGGAGGTTTCGATGGCATCAGCCGACACGCTCACTTCCTACAAGAGCCCCTTGTTCCAAATGACGCAGACCACCCCCACCTGCCTTTGGAACGACTCCGCCGCCCTCGATGAATTGGCCTATTCCATCGAGCACGGCGCGGTCGGCGCCACCTGCAACCCCGTCATCGCTCTGTCCATCCTGAAAAGGCAGATGCCTCTCTGGCGCGACCGCATCCAGACTCTGATTGGGGAGATGTCCACTGCCACCGAGGACCGGATCGGCTGGAAGATCGTGGAAGAGATGTCGGTTAAGGGCGCCGCCCTGCTGAAGCCCATCTTCGACGCCCAGGGAGGCCGTAACGGCCGGCTTTCCATTCAGACGGATCCGCGCTTCTACCGGTCGACGCGGGACATCGTGGACCAGGCCGTCCATTTCAGTCAACTGGCTCCCAACATGATCGTCAAGATTCCGGCCACGCGGGCCGGCATCCCCGCCATGGAAGAGGCCACCTATCGCGGGATCAGCATCAACGCCACGGTTTCCTTCACCCTGCCGCAAGCCATCGCGGTAGCCGAAGCCGTGGAGCGCGGCCTCCAGCGCCGCGAGAAGGAAGGTCTGGACATCGCCTCCATGGGCCCCGTCTGCACCCTTATGGTAGGCCGGCTCGACGACTGGCTGAAGGTGCTGCTCGATAAGGACAACATCTGCATCGACCCCGGCTATCTGGAGTGGGCTGGGGTGGCGGTGTTCAAGAAGGCCTACGGCATCTACCGGCAGCGCGGCTACCGGCTGCGCCTGCTCTCCGCCGCGTTCCGCAACCACATGCACTGGAGCGAGTTCATCGGCGGGGACGTGGTGATTTCCCCGCCCTACGCCTGGCAGCAGCGCTATAACGCCAGCGATGTCCAGGCAATTCCGCGCATGGATAAACCAGTCGATCCGGCGATCGTTCGGGAACTGACCGCCAAATTCCCGGACTTCGCCCGCGCCAATTCCGAGAACGGCATTTCGATCGAGGATTTCGATATGTACGGATGTACGCGGCGCACGTTGCGCCAGTTTCTGGCGGCCGGAGCCGACCTGAACGCCGTCATCCGAGACTTCATGATCCCCAACCCCGACAAATAGCTAACCGCGAGCCACGAACATGAAATCCAAAAACCTTCGATTCGGCGTTCTGGGTGTCGGACGAATCGGCAAGATTCACATCGGCAACCTGGCCACGCGCATTCCCGGAGCCGAGCTGGTGGCTATATCCGATATCGCCGCGGCGGAACTCGAAACCGTTGCCACACGGTTCGGGATTGCCAGAACGTTTGCCGACTACCGCGATCTGCTGAACCTTCCCGAAGTGGATGCCGTAGTCATTTGCAGCCCGACCGACCAGCATTACCGAATGATTGTGGATGCGGCCGAGCGCGGCAAGCAGATCTTCTGCGAAAAGCCGATCGACCTGTCGCTCGAGAAGGTGCTGGCCGCGAATGAGGAAGTCTCCCGCCGCGGAGTCCGCATGATGGTCGGCTTCAATCGCCGCTTCGACCCCAACTTCCTGAAAGTCCGGGAGACCATCGCTGGCGGCCAGGTGGGGCAGCCCCACATCCTACGCATCACCAGCCGCGATCCAGGGCCGCCGCCCGAACATTACATCCGCGCCTCCGGCGGCATATTCCTCGACATGACCATCCACGACTTCGACATGGCGCGCTACCTGATGGCAAGCGAAGTTACGGAAGCCTATACCCGCGCCGCCGTATTGGTGGACCCCATGATCGGCAAAGCCGGCGACTGGGATACGGCAGTGGTCACTCTGACCTTTGAAAACGGCGCGTTTGGCGTGATCGACAACAGCCGCAAGGCGGCTTATGGCTACGATCAGCGCGTGGAGATGTTCGGCTCGGGCGGGATGGTTACCATCGCCAACAACACTCCCGACACGCACATCCTTTGCGATAGCGCGGGCATCCACACTGCGTTGCCCTTGAACTTCTTCCTCGAACGGTACGCCGAATCGTATTTGCGCGAGATGCGCGCGTTTGTGGATTCGGTAGTGGAGGGGAAGCCCGTTCCCGTCGGTGGAGAGGACGGACTCAAAGCCGCGGCGATTGCGCTGGCTGCCGGGAAATCCGCACGGGAAAACCGGCCGGTGAAGCTGGCCGAAATCTATCGAGAGGTGGCACACACATGTCCGGTGTCCTGAATGTGGGCCTGATTGGATTGGGAAGGCTTGGCAGCGTCTATGCGCGCAACCTGGCGCACCGTGTCCCCAACGCGAGGCTGGTCGCGGTTGCCGACCGGAAAGCCGATTTGCGGGAACAGTTCGCCGCGGAACTGGGCGCGGTCAAGGTCTACGAAAGTCATCTGGACCTGCTCCAGGACAAAGACGTGGAAGCGGTGGTCATTATCACTTCCACCAGCACGCATAAAGACGTAGTGATGGACGCCGCGGCTTGCGGCAAGGCCATCTTTTGCGAGAAGCCCATGTCTTTGTCGCTGGTGAGCGCCTACGAGATGCTCCATGCGGTGGAAAAGGCCGGGGTGTTCTTTCACATGGCATTCCAGCGCCGGTACGATGCCGGTTACCTCGCCGCCAAGAAGAAAGTGGACGACGGCGTCATCGGGACTCCGGTGGTGATGACCTCGATTTCCCGCGACCCGTTCCGTCCCCCGCTGGAGTTTTGCGATCCGAAGGTGAGCGGCGGCCTGATTGCCGATATGGGGGTTCACGATTTCGACCTGGGCCGCATGTTCATGGGCGAGGTCGCCACGGTCCACGCCATCGGCGGGGCGCTGGCCTATCCCGAAATGAAATCGGTGGGCGATATCGACAATGCCCTCATCGACATGGTGTTCGAGAACGGGACTTTGGGCTCGGTGCAATTGAGCCGCAACGCCGTGTTCGGCTACGATATCCGCACCGAAATCTGGGGCACGAAGGGCTCGCTGCAAATCGGCTATTTCCAGCACACCCCGATTCTGGTGATGACGCAAGAGGGCATCACGCACGACGTAGTGCCGCACTTCATGCAGCGCTTCGAGGGAGCGTATCTGACCCAGATCCAGGATTTCGTCAACCGGGTGACGGCCGGCGAGCCGCCATCGCTTACCGGCGCGGACGCCATCGCCGCCATGCGGATCAGCCTTGCGGCCACGCTGTCGTGCCACGAGCGGCGCCCCGTCCAGGTGAGCGAAGTGGATGTTCCCCTGCACACCATCGCCGGTTAGATTACAATAGCGGGGAGTTCCAGGACGAACATGGCAAACCCGAAACAGTCCCTTACGCGGGCGATTTCGACCGACCCCCACTTGTGGTTGCCCATCGCAGTTCTTTTCATCGGCATCGGTGTGCTGGTGCTGGTGAAATGAGCGGGGTGGCAACGAAGGCCAGATTTTCGGGATATTCCCTGCACGCGCTGGGAGTGTTCTGCGGACTGGCGGCGGCAACGTGGCTGGCAGCCGCCGAGGCCCCGACCAAGCTGGTGACGGCCGGTTTTTCGCCCTTCCTGATCTCGCTTGGCATGGTGGCCGGCGTGTTCGTGGCCCGCTGGACCGTGCCGGTGGCCTTGAAGGGAACCGGCTATGTCCTGATGGACCTTCGCGAAAAGCCGCACCTGATCGTGTGGGCGGTGGTCGCGGGAATGTTGTGGGCGGTGGCCAATACCCTTACGGTTTTCGCCGTTCGCAACGTCGGGCTGTCGATCGCCTTCCCGCTGTGGAACATCAACAGCCTGGTGGGCTTGTTCTGGGGCTGGCTGCTGTTCAATGAGCTGCGCGGATCCGGCTGGGGACGGGTAGTGGGAGGCGCGGTGGCCATTGTGGGCGGGGCTTGTCTGCTGGCCTATGCCACTTCCCAACAAACCGGCCACAGGCCGCCGGGCGGCGCCATGCTCGGGATCGTGGCCGCCCTCGCCGCCGGCCTGCTGCTGGGCACCATGTACATTCCCTACCGCAAGGCTTACATCAGCGGCATGAACCCGCTCTCGTTTGTCACCGTATTCACGTTCGGTGAATTAGGCACGGTTTCGGGCCTGGCCTTGGCCTTCGACGGAGGCGTGCATGGTGTGATGGCCGAGCTGGTCCGCGCGCGGCCGGTGCTGATCTGGCTTTTTCTGGGCGGGTTTTGCTGGGTGGTGGGAGACCTGTTTCAGAACTATGCCGCCAAGTACATTGGGATTGCCCGCGGAATTCCGCTGTCGAATACCAACCAGCTTTGGGGCCTGGCATGGGGCGTCCTGGTTTTCGGCGAGCTCGCCGGGCAAGGCGTCTGGGCTCACGTGCTGGTCTTCACCGGCTCGGTAATCATGATAGCGGGAGCCGGGGCGATTTGTTCGGCCGAGGCATCCGCATCCGAGCACGTGTCGTGGAAGGCGGCCGTGGCGCGGGAGTGTGCCCGTTACGGTCTCGACCCGGGGCGCGTCGCTTCGAGCCTGCTTGGCGAAGATCCCCTGTCCCGCGATAAACCGGTTCGCCACTGGTGGGAACTCCTCATCGCGGCCGGCGCGGTTGCCATCTTCGTGTGGCTGGCCGTCGGCGCCAAACATCAGCCGGTAGCCGTGAATTACGGCTGGGGGGCTGTGTTGGTGGGCACCACGCTGGTCGCCCTGGTGGCCTGCGGCCTGCTGTTGTGGAAGCGGACGCGATTCTCGTAGCGCCGGCGATCTTGTCGCCGGTGAGCCGAACAACCTTTGGGATACACTGGCTGAGTGCGCCTGCGTTTACCGGACCCGGAGTATCTCAAACTGCTCGCGCCTTACGGCGAAGCGATTCAAAAGCTCGCACTGGCCACGCGTAAACTGATCCTTGAAGAGGCTCCGGAGGCCAGCGAGTTCGTCTACGAGGTGTACACCATCGCCGACCACTTCACCTTCACGGAGCGGCCGGGCGACGCGTTCGTCTTTACCACCACGCACGCCAATTGGGTGAACCTCGGCTTTAGCTTTGGCTCGCTGCTGCCCGATCCGGACGGCCTGCTGCGCGGTGAGGGCAAGTTGATTCGGCACGTCCGAATCGCGCAGGCGAGGGATCTGGACGCCCCCGGTGTTCGGGAGCTGGTAAGATGCGCCATCGCGCAAGCCGAGCGGCCGGAAGGCAAAGATGCAAAGCCTTGTACCGTTGTACGCACGGCTCAATCCGCCAGGAAGCGCGCAGCCGCGAACCGGCGATGACAGGGCAGCCGCGACGTTAACATGTGAGGATATGGCACATTCGGAATTTCCGTTGCCTCCTACGTTTACGCGCCGCGTGTTTTTGTATTCCGCCGCATCGACCCTGCTGGCGGCTCCCGCCGAGCCGGGTCATGAGTTGCGGAACGATGCGATGCGCTTGGAACTGCACGCCGGACCGGAGGGAGTGTACCTTGCGAGCCTCGCACTGAACCGCGACCCCGGCTGGCCGGGCCAGGGCTTCAGCGGCAACCTGCTGCCGGGTAAGGCGGACACGACTCTGTTACGCAGCGGAACGGCCATTCTGGTGGAAGGGTCGGGCTGGCATGGCAGCCGCATGCCGGATCCATCCAAGGTTACAGCCGGACCCGGCTGGCTGCGCTTGGAAGGCATCGAACTCGGGCCCGCCGAACGGCCCATCGCGCGGGAAGAGTGGTCATTAGAACTCGGGGCGGCCGGTTTACGATGGCGAATTACACGAATGTTCCTCGAAGCCTGCCGTCTGACGGCGGACCGCTTTCCGGCACTGGTGTTTTCGACGCAGGCCGGGGGCGGCCGGTATTCGGAAATCCCGGGCTTCCTGGATACGGAAATGCGCCTGGATGGAATCAAGGGCTTCCCCGTGGAAGTGAGCGCGCAATGGTATGAGGTGGTCTCACCCCGCCGCGAAGAGAGCATTCACTTCGCGCCCTCGAATCTGAAGGCGAAGGTGCGGCTTACCTCCGGTTTCTTCAGCTATGCCAAGGCCGTGGCCGATGGGACCGCCTCCGCCGTCACGCTGGGCGCGGAGAGCGTGGACCGCACCGGGCCGGGTAAGGCGTACGAACCGGGCGCGGTGGAGAAACAGGAGTGGTCTTTCGCGCCCGACCCTATCGATGGCAGTGCGCTGGACGTGCAACTGCCGGATCGGTTCCTCAACACGCAGCTCATCAGTTTCGCCGGCGTCTACAACCAGTGGATGGGCTGGATCTTCGGCAACAATCCCGCCAGCACGCCTTGCCTTCACGAGATGGGCTGGTTTCCCATGATTCACGGCATCCGGCGGGCCAACCCCGAGTTGCAGCGGGCCGCCGAACGCGAACTGGATTTCTTCGCCCGGACGGGCGTGGACGAGAACGGCTATGTAATGCCGCGGTGGTGGATCCAGGGCTACTACAAAGTACCGTGGGGCAACCTGCACGACCAGATTCCGCACTTCATCCTGGCGGTGTACTATCACGCAATCCATACCGGTAACCGGGAGTTTGTCGGCTCGCTCCTGCCGGTGACGCTACGTGTGGCGCGGTACATGAACTCACTGGATACGGACGGAGACGGCGTGGCGGAGGTGCCGGAGACGTCCGGCCTTCCCAACGGGAAGCGCGAATGTTCCAACTGGTACGACATCATCAAGTTCGGCCATAAGGACGCTTACATCAATATCCAATGTGTGGAAGCGTTGCAGGCTGTGGCGGAGTTGGCGGCATGGCTCGGCGACGCGGAACTGGCAACCGAATACAGAGGCCGCCACGCGCGGGCGGCCGACGCGCACAATCGCGTCTTCTGGAACGAAGCGGAATCCTTGTACAGCGATTGGATCGACGTGCGCGGCGACCGGCGGCACTACTTCTACACCGATCACAACCTGATGGCGGTGATTCAGGGCGTAGCGGGGCCGGAGCGCTCCGGGCGCATCCTGCGCAACCTGGACGAGCATTATGCGGGGCTATGCCGGGACTACCACGTGTCGCGGGACGCCATCTACGCCACGCCCTGCAATATGCGGCCGGTATCGCAACTCGGCGACATGGTGGATTTCGGCAAGCGCAGTAACCAGACGGTCTTCCCGAACTACGAAAACGGATGTTCGTTCTTCCACTCCACCGGCCTCGAAATCGCGGCGCGCGCCGCGGCGGGCGACAGCGATGGCGCCTACCAGGTCTTCGAGCGGAACATGCGCTCCGGCTATGCCGGCAATCGCCTGTGGGGCGCTGCCCTGAAATGGGACAGCGGCGCGCTGGTCAGCGAGCCGCTGTGCAGCTCATTATTGATCGCGTGGGGCTTCCTGCGCGGCTGTTTTGGCGCGTGGCCCGGGCTGGACGGGTTGCGAATCGCGGGCCGGCCGCCCGCCCGGATGGAAGGCGCCACCTACAAGTTCTGCCATCTGGGCGGGGATATTGCGCTCGAAGTGCGCAACGGCGTTACCCGCAGGACGCAGTGAATACGGCGGAACGAGCGTGGACATCCGCGTAAGGTCTGCCTCGTGCATAGGGCCGGATGTCGTAAAACAGGCGCCTCTCCACCGCGGGTTATCATGGTAACGGTTTTGCTCCTCTCGACTTCATGACGTAGATCGACAGTGCGAGAGAAATAGGCAATCAATCGGAAGGATCGGGATACCGCTTCCACCGCGCTTGCGGTTAGCCTTGAGATGAGGGAAATCATCACACCTCAAACAGGAGCACTACGTATGAATTCGCGCGCTTCCCGAAGGAACTTCCTCGTCGCGGGTCTGGGGTTACCGGCTGCCGCGCTTGCGACACCTCAGACGCCGCGGGCGCAGCCGAGCCGCCCGGCATCGGAGGCTCTCGCTTTTCGAACCCTGGGCAAGACCGGGCTGAAGGTAACTTCGGTCGGCTTCGGCTGCATGGTCACCTCCGACGCGAGTGTCATCTCGCGGGCGGTCGATATGGGCATCAACTATTTCGACACGGCGCGCACCTACGGGGGCGGCAATAATGAGCGCATGGTCGGCAGCGCCCCGGCGTTGGCCTCGCTGAAATGGGTGCTGCGCAACCAACGCATGGGAACCACCATTCCCAGCATGACGGATTCCGATCAGTTGGAAGAGAATTTTCGGGCCATGTCGGAGCCGTTTGGGGCGCCGGACGCAAAGTTGCTTGCCGCGATCGATGAAAACATTCGCCCCCTGTACTGCCGCATGTGCTACCAATGCTCGGGACAGTGCCCGAAAGGCGCGGCGGTTCCGGAGACCATTCGCTATCTCTCCTACGCCGACTACTACGGCCAGTTCGCGCTCGGCCGAGAGCACTTCGCCTCTTTGCCGCCGGCGGCGCGCGCCGTTCGCTGCGGCGAATGCGAGTCGTGCTCCGTGGCATGCCCGAACGGCGTGCACGTCGCCGAGCGCATGATCCGCGCCCAGGAGCTGTTCGGGTGACCGCCGGCGTTGTACGCTGAGACTCGAGAGGGAAAGGAAGAATACAAATGAGCCAAGAGCCATCCGCTGTTCGCAAATTGATCGGCGACTTCGCGCCCAAGCTCGTCGAATTGACCGACAATGTCCTGTTCGACGATGTCTGGGAGCGGCCGAATCTATCCAAACGCGATCGCAGTCTGGTGACCGTGAGCGCCCTGGTCGCCATGAATCGTCCCGAGCAGTTGCGGTTTCACCTGGCAAAAGCGCTGGAAAACGGCGTGACCCGCGACGAAGCGATCGAGGCTATAACCCATCTGGCGTTTTATTCGGGTTGGCCCAATGCCATGACCGCCATCATGCTTGCGAAGGAGATCTTCTCTAAGTCGGACGTAGATACTCATACAAGATAGCTGATCGCGTAGAAGGAGACAAAAATGCAAACGCGCAAACTTGGAAATGGCGGCCTGGAAGTATCGGCTCTCGGGCTCGGCTGCATGGGAATGAGCTTTTCTTACGGTCCGGCCAAGGACAAGAGGGAGATGACTACTCTGATCCGGGCAGCCGTGGAACGCGGCATCACATTCTTCGACACGGCTGAGGTCTACGGCCCGTTCTTGAACGAAGAGCTCGTCGGCGAAGCGCTCGCTCCGTTCCGCGACCGGGTTGTGATCGCCACCAAATTCGGTTTCGACCTCAGTCCCGATCTGGATCCCCGCGGGATGAAGGGCGCGCCGGGCCTGAATAGCAGGCCGGAGCACGTCAAGCAAGCCGTCGAGGGCTCGCTCAAGCGGCTCCAGGTCGAGACAATCGACTTGCTCTATCAGCATCGGGTCGACCCCGATGTGCCTATCGAAGACGTCGCCGGAGCGGTGAAGGACCTGATTCAGGAAGGCAAGGTGAAGCACTTTGGCCTCTCCGAAGCGGGCGTGCAAACGATCCGCCGTGCGCACCGGGTCCAGCCCGTCGCCGCCCTCCAGAGCGAGTATTCGCTGTGGACGAGGACGCCGGAAAAAGAAGTCATACCGACGCTCGAGGAGCTTGGAATCGGCCTTGTCCCGTACAGCCCCTTGGGCAAGGGCTTCCTCACGGGAAAGATCGGCGAAAATGCGAAGTTCGACAGCTCCGACTTTCGCAGCACCCTGCCTCGCTTCACACCGGAGGCTCTCAAGGCGAATCAGGCGCTAATCGAACTGCTCGCCGGCATTGGGGAACGGAAGAAGGCGACACCGGCCCAGATCGCGCTCGCCTGGCTGCTGGCCCAAAAGCCGTGGATCGTACCCATCCCAGGCACCACAAAGCTCGATCGTTTGGACGAAAACATCGGGGCGGTTTCAGTCGAGCTCACGCCAGGCGACCTCGGCGACATCGAGAACGCCGCCTCGAAGATCACGGTCGAAGGCGCGCGGTACCCCGAAAAGCTGGAGCGGATGACCGGCCGCTGAGCGGCCACGCGAAGGAGTTCAGGAGATGGAGATCAAACGAAGCGGCTCACAGCCTTCCGGCAAAGGACCGGCGGACTACTTTACCGGCACGGTGCGAATCGATCCGCTGTTCAACCCGCCCGCCCCGGCGCGCGCTATCGGTGCCAGCGTCACCTTCGAGCCGGGAGCGCGGACGGCATGGCATACCCACCCGCTGGGGCAACACCTGATCGTGACGGCCGGGTGCGGCTGGGCACAAGTTTGGGGCGGCCAAGTGGAGCAAATCCGGCCGGGTGACGTTGTCTGGTTCGCCCCGGGTGAGAAGCATTGGCACGGCGCCACGGCAACCACGGCGATGACCCATATCGCCATTCAGGAGCAGCTTGACGGCAAAACCGCCGACTGGATGGAACCGGTCGGCGACGAGCAATACCCGGCCTGACTGGCCATCGGTTCCGCGAGCGCCTGTCCTGTTCCGATCGGATTACCGGCGTGAAGTTGACGGGAAACGCGCAGCCACATCCGCGGCCGGGAGATGGCGTGCTACACTCCGCTTTTGTTCAAACCGAGAGAACCTGGAAGCACATGCCAACGAACGTTTCTTTAATCCTGAAGTCCCTGGCCTTCGCGGCTCTGCTGGCACAGACGGCAGCGGCCCAGAAGGCGGTGACGCCGCCCCGCGGTCCTTTTACCTGCACCGAGCTGATTGGTCTTTACTCCAGCGGGGAATGGTGGGATGGAGGTTTTTACGATGGTCTCGGCGATCTCAAAACAAGATGGCAGGGGCGATTTTCCCACTACGGCTACACCTACGAATACGCCAAACCCGACAGTTATGTATGGAGCCCGACCAACGTCGGCGGGGTGAATAATGTCCGGCTGACCGTCCCTTGCGCCCAGAACGGGGACGCACCGGACAGGATTGTTTATCAGGCGTGGAGCTGGGAGTTGACCTCCGAAAAGGCCTGGGTAGATAGTCTGGAGGCCACGCTGGCGACCATTCGCGCCAAACGTCCCAGCGCAAAACGAATCGACATCATGACCATCATTCGTTGTCCGCAGAACGGGTGGTGCCATTCCGACAAGCCCCCGCTTGGTCCCAACACCGACCACGACGCCAAGAAGCAGGACTGTCATGTTCCCGAGTATGTGGACTCGGCTCTGGCAAAAGTGGCGGCCAACCATCCCGATCTGGTCTCGGTGACGCCTAAGTTCGAAGCCGTGAGTTGCGCGGCGCGGATCGACGGGATACACTTGCACGAACAGAACGGACCGGCCGCCGCCTTCATCGCGGCGTACTACAAGGCCCTGCCCTGACCGGGAGGTTTCCCGCCGGCGGAATCGAGGGCTAGTGTTTGGGGAGCGCCACGCTGACGGTCACTTGGGGAGAAGAGACGAAACGTACGAACGGGTCGTCCACAAAAGCGTTGACGCGTTGAGTGACTGCGGATGCCCCGGTGGAAAGATCGACGGCGTCGGTGACCACATTCTGCACGCGGGACACGTGGCTCTCCGGGCCGGTGATTTCGAGCGATGCCGGCTGGATCGTGACCGAGCCGGGATCGAGTCCGGCCGCCCTGGCGCCGCTGAAGCGGGCTTTGACGGGGACCAGCCGGGTGGAGCGCTTTTCGAAGCGAAAGCGGATTTCCGACGGGATGGATCGCAGCAGCTCGATGCCGCGCGGCAGATGTACGGCGCCATCCTCTATAGTGTAAGTGCGCTCGCCGGGAACGGCGTCGGACATGTCCAGGACGGCGGCCGGGCGCTGCGGTCCCTCCAGGTTGCGCAATTCGTTCGATGGGCCGCGGAGTTCCAGGGTGACCAGGGGCACCGGATCGGAACTGATATCGAGGTCGTCGGGGAGGTCGCTATAGACGACGCGCGCCGTGGCGAAGGTGGAATATTCGGGTTCGCTCGACACCAGAATCCAGATCACCACGGCCAGGGCCAGGGCGAGCAGTTTCCAGGCCAGGTTGTGAACAAGCACGCGGAAAACGCGGACCAGGGGGGTCACAGGCGGTCCACCCTTTCGCCGCGGGCGGCCTCGTCGCCGGAGGACAGCGGAATGTCGGCGGGGAACTCGCCGATCTCGACGCTGGTGGGCCGCTGCACGCCGAAATGACGTTGGATGCGCTCCACCACTTCGGCCGGCGTCAGGCCGCGGGCCAACTCGCCGAAGGCGGCCACGGAGATGCGGCCGGTTTCTTCGGATACCACCACCGAGAGGCAGTCGGTTTCCTCGGTAATGCCGATGGCGGCGCGGTGCCGGGTGCCCAGTTTACCGGATAATCCGGGGTTGGTGGTGAGAGGCAGGAAGCAGGCGGCGGCGGCTACGCGGTCTTTCTGCACGATGACGGCGCCGTCATGGAGGGGTGGGCCGGGCTGAAAGATGGACAGCAGCAGGTCGCGCGAAATGCGCGCGTCCAGGTGCACGCCGCTTTCGATGAAGGTACGCAGGCCGATGTCGCGTTCCAGCACGATCAGCGCGCCGATGCGCTGCTGCGCGAGCTGTTCCACCGCCATCATGATTTCGCCGGTCGATTCGGGATTGCGATATTCGCCGCCCAGTCCGAACCAGCGTTTGCGGCCAAGACGGGCCAGGGTACGGCGAATCTCCGATTGAAACAGGACAATGATGGCAAGGCCGGTATAGGGGACGATGAAAGACAGTACCGAGCGCAAAGCTTCCAGCCCGCTCCAGGAAGCCCCGAGGTAAAGCAGCAGCATGATAATGATGCCGGCCAGAATGTGCCCGGCGCGCGTGCCGCGCACTACCATGAGCGCCTGGTAGACGACAAAGGCCACCACCAGGACGTCAATGGCGCCGATCAGGTCCAGCCGCGGAAGCTCCGGCAACGCGTGTAACAGGTGGGGCAAATACCATTCTATCGAAGACGGTGTTGGGCCACATCCGGTTTTCCCGCGGGAAAGCCAAAATCCGGCTGGTACCAGGGCGAATTGAATTGGCGCCGCCGGACGCCGGGAGTAACATAGTATAGAAATTTACTCAACCACGGTTGAAGCGATTCGATGAAGACAGTGGATCAAACCGATTTCGCGAGCTGGCATGTGCCGCAATGTCCGTTCGTCATTGAATACTCGCGCCGCGTGTTGGCGGAAATCGAGCGCGTGGTTTGCGACGCTTTCTCCTCCGCCCCGCGAGGGGGAGTGGAATCGGCCGGGTTGCTATTTGGAACGCACCTGGACGGCGTGGTGCGGATTACGGCCTTCCGGCCGATAGAGTGCGAGCACCTGCACGGGCCGGGCTTCCTGGTTTCCGACAAGGATCTGGCAAATCTGGAGGCGCTGATGGAGAGGTCGCGCCGCGATCCAGTGCTGAATGGTTCGGCGCTGGTGGGTTGGTTTCACTCGCACACGCGAAGCGGGATCTTCCTCAGCGATAGGGACCTGGAGTTGCACCGCCGCTATTTTCCGCAGAAGTGGCAGGTGGCGCTGGTCTTGCGTCCGTCCTTCCACGCGGGCGTCAGGGCGGGTTTCTTTTTTCAGGAAGAGGACGGGACCATCCGCGGCCAGGAATGTTACCGGGAGTTCGACCTGGTGGAGGCCGAACTGGCCGATGTCCGGGATCCCGACCCCATAACGCCTGGTCTCGAAACCTATTATCAGGATGCGGGGCTGGCGGTTTCGCCAAGAACGGCTCGCATGCCGCACGCGGCGCGGACGGTGAACCTGGCGGCGCCCCGAAGCTTGTCCGAGCCTCCCCCGATAGTTTCGGTGGGACGCAGCGTGCAACTGGTGGAGGCGGGGGCATCCAAAAGGAAGGGCCATTACTGGCCGTGGGTGGTGGCTGGGCTGGCCTTGGGAATTGGCGGCGCGTCCTGGTACCAATCCGCGACACCGCGTCCGGCCTCGCCGATAAGAACCGCGCCGCTGCACCTGCGTGCGATCGATCAAGCGGGACTGCTGCGCATCGAATGGGACCGAAGGACGCTGGCCGCGAAGGAGCTACTGGGCGGGAGCCTGCAAATCCAGGACGGGGGGACCAGGACGACGCTGCCGCTGGACCGGGCGGCGATCAGGGTGGGAAGCCTTCAGGTCGTCCGCCACTCCCGAGTGGTCCGGGTCGCCATGGTGATAAGGGTACTGGGCGCCGGTCCGATCGGGGAGGTGACGGAGTTCCGCGGTCCAATGCCGCCAGTGGAGGATGTGGCCGCGGCCGTTCCGCGAGCGCCGGAAGTGGATAGGGCGCCACGGCCCGAGAGCGCCGCGGGGAAAGCCGTAGCCGATACGGCGGCGAAGCGGCCGGCGGAAGGGCCTTCCGGCAAGCCGGCCGAACGGCCTTCCGACAAGCCGGCCGAACGGCCTTCCGACAAGCCGGCCGAACGGCCTTCCGACAAGAAAGATGAGCGCACCAGGGAAGCCCGCGGCACCGATTCCGCCAGGCGCGAGATGATTCAGTCGCCGGTTCCGCCGCCCCGGCACGAGAACCTGTCCGAGCCGGTTTCCAAGGAGGCAACCCCCGCCGCCGCATCGAACCCGGCACCGCCGCGACAGCAGATCGCCGAAGCCGCGAGGCCGCCCGCTCCGGCGGCGAGTTCGCCCGCCCGTCCGCCGAGTGTGACGTCCACTACACCGGCGGTCAGCCAGCCGGCGGCGAATACGGCGTCCGTACCGCATCCGAGCGCGCCGGCGCCGCAGCCATCCGTCTCCGCGACGGCGGCTAGTCCGGCGTCAGCGCCGCCGCCCGCACCAAAGGCCGCGGTGGCCGCAGTGCTGCCGCCAAAACCCAGCGTGCCGCCGCTATCGGGGCACTGGGTGCATGGAGCGGATGCGCCGACCGGCTCGCCGTTCCCCCCGGAATCGCTCCTGCTGACTCTGAACGAGTCGGCGGGCCAGATCCGCGGCTCGTTTTCCGGCAGCTACAAGGTTCCTAAGAATCGCAAGCTGAACGGCAAGGTGGATTTTCAATTCGCCGGTCCCGCCGGCACCGGTTCAGCTCGCTTGCCGTTCACCTCGACCGATGGATCGACGGGCGAAGTGGAAATCATCCGCGTGGCGGGCCATATCGACACCCTCGAAGTCGTCTGGCATTCCAGCCGCGATCGAGTTACTTTCGACGACGTCTTCCAACGCGTGCCGTAGCGTTCGCTCCGCGGCCACGAGGGTGCGGTGAATTCAATCCGCCGGTCTATTTCATATGGCAATCAATCAGGCGGAATCCGGGCGGCGCATGCGTACCGTTATTTGAATACCCCACCGTCGCCGACACGTGATTTTGGTGGTAAGTTAGCGACCGCCGCGGTTCCCAAGAGCATGCCGAGCCACAGCCCTTCTGCTTGTAATCATGGAGCTTAATAACGCGAGTCGACACGATTGACACGGACCTGCGCCGAAGCTGGTTGGACGCCGGTAAAAGTCAAAGGGAAATCCGATTTTTTGCATTCGGAGGCCGAAGCATACCGGGGGAAAACCTAATAAGAAATTCGTTGACAACCCAGGAATTCAAATATACCCTTGGTACATTCAGCACCCAATATCGTTTTTAAATTGGGTGCCGAATATTGCGCTCCGGTGGCAAGGGGCTGAGACCAGTCCGTTGGACCGAAACAATTGGCGTCTGGAAACGCGTGTCGTCCCACGACACAGCGACAAGGGGTACTTGACCATGGGAGAGCATCGCGGAACCGAACGGACTTCGACCACAATCGTGCCGCGTACCAACGGAGGATTGACGGTCCTGTCTCTCAGCCCGCTCGATGAGGACCATTTGCGCTTACAGGCTATCGTCAGTCATTCCACCTGGACGCTGCTGACAGCCCGCGATTTAGAGTCAGCGGTAACGATGCTGCAACACCACGAGGTTGCCGTGATCGTTTGCGAGCGGGACCTATCGCAAGGGACGTGGATCGACGTGCTGGACCATATTGACACGCTGCCGAACGCCCCATCGCTGATCGTGACCTCCGGGCTTGCGGACGACCACCTTTGGGCCGAGGTTTTGAACCTGGGCGCATGGGGCGTGCTGGCAAAGCCGTTTGACCGGAAAGAAGTGATTCGGAGCGTGAAATCCGGATGGCAGCATTGGCACGATCGAACTCACGTGCGGGCGAAGGCCATGGCCGCGGCGACGGCCGATGAGGTTCGTGCGCTGGCCGCGGCCGGATAATCCGCGCCGGACCTCCGGCCTCGGGTTTTTCCGCTTTCCGCCCAAATCCGCGATAGATTCGGAATAGGAGCCTGAATTTACTTGCGGATCTTTTTTTCGTTTTTGATCGTCTTTGCCGCCCCGCTGTGGGCCGCGCAACGGACCACCTTGTCGCTGGACGGGCAGTGGGACATCGCCGATTCCATCGACGGCGAACGAGCGCCTGCCTCCTATACCCATAAGGCCCCGGTCCCGGGCCTGGCGCATTCGGCCATGCCCGGCTTCAAGGACGTGGACGAATTCGAGAGCCGTCAATTAATTCAAAATCGTGTGGATCGCGGCTTGGCTCCCCGCTCCGCGCTGGTTACGAATGCCGGTGTCTCGCGGCAGGAGCGGAACTGGTTCTGGTACCGGCGGCGGTTCGATGTAGCCGCCGTTCGCGGTGTGGCGAACTTGCGGATCGCCAAAGCGCAATTCGGCGCGGTGGTGTGGGTGAACGGGAAGAAGGCGGGCGAGCATCTTCCTTGCTTCACGGCGGCGATATTCGATGTCTCGTACAAACTGCGGCAGGGTGAGAACGAGATCGTGGTGCGGGTGGGCGCGCATCCGGGCGTGCTGCCAGCGTCGGTTTCGGCGGGGACGGATTTCGAGAAGAACCGCTGGACGCCGGGCATTTATGACAGCGTCTCGCTGGAACTCAGCGACAATCCCGCCATCGAAACCATACAGGTGGCGCCGAGCCGCGACCTGAAGTCGATTACGGTCCAGACCAGGCTGCGCAATCATTCGGCGCAGGCGGTAGCGTTCGCGCTCGCGCAGACGGTCCATGAATGGAAGTCGAACGCGGTGGCGGCGCGCGCCCCGGCGATGAGGATCCGCTTGGCGGCTGGCGAGGAGCGGACCGTTACGCAGCGGATTCCGATACCCGCCGCCAAGCTGTGGACGCCGGAGCAGCCGAATCTATACGTGCTCGAAACGGGCACCGGCGGGGACACGGCCAGCACCCGGTTCGGCATGCGCGAGTTCCATTTCGAAACGGCGACGAAGCGCGCTTATCTCAATGGCCGCCCGTATTTCCTGCGCGGCTCCAATATCACGCTGCACCGGTTTTTCGAAGATCCGAAATCGGGCGTGCTGCCGTGGGATCAGAAATGGGTGCGCAAGCTGCTGGTGGAGATTCCGAAACAGATGCACTGGAATGCGTTCCGCTTCTGCATCGGTCCGGTGCCCGACAAATGGCTGGAGATCGCCGACGAGGCGGGGCTGCTGATCCAGAACGAATACTTCGTGTGGACGGGAAGGGGCTGGCACGGCGCGGAGAACCAGGTGCGCTTCGACGCCGCCGAGATGATCGGCGAATACGGCGAATGGATGCGCGACAACTGGAATCACCCGAGCGTGGCCATCTGGGACGCCGACAACGAGACCTTCGACCCGATGTTCGGCGAGAAGATTATTCCGGCGGTGCGCGGGCTGGACCTTTCGAACCGGCCCTGGGAAAACAGCTATAACCCGCCGGCCGGCGCGGACGATCCGGTGGAAGATCATCCCTACGAGTTTTACGACATGTCGAAGCCGGATGGTCCCGAGTTCAGCATGACCACGTTCGAAAAGCCCAATGGCAAGGCTCCGGGAGCGCCGAGCGGCCACGCGCTGATTCTGAACGAGTACGGATGGCTGTGGCTGAACCGCGACGGTTCGCCCACCGAACTGACCAAGGATCTGTATCCGCGGCTGTTGCCGGCGAACGCCACCGCCGAGGACCGGTTGGCGCTGAACGCTTATCTTCTGGCCGGCATCACGGAGTTCTGGCGAGCTTACCGGCAATACGCCGCGGTGCTGCATTTTGTGTACCTGATGAGCAGCGATCCGCTAGGCTACACGGCCGATCACTTCCGCGACGTGGAGAAACTGGAGCTGGAGCCGCACTTCCGCGACTACATGTCCCAGGCCTTCGCGCCGCTGGGAGTGTACCTGAGCTTCTGGCAGGCGAAGCTGGCGGCGGGCAAGCACACCTTCCAGGTGATGCTGGTAAATGACGAATACGACCCGGCGGCAGGAAACGTGACGGTATCGCTCCAGTCCGCCAGCGGCGGCGAAGTGGCGCGCGCGCAGGCGCCGTTCGAAGTGGGCGCGCTGGGGCAAACCACTCTCTACATCGATCTGGAGGTGCCGAACACGCCGGGCGACTTTTTGCTCGAGGCCAAAGCCGACGCGGGAAAAGGCCAGCCCACGCTGAGCCGGAGGCGAGTTGCAATCGCGGCGGCGGAGAAGTAAGTGAGGAACAGGCAAAATGGTGGGACAGACGATCGCTTTCTGTCGTCTGTCGGCCTGCTGTGGCGTGGGGAGGGGCTGACAGACCACGAATGACGATGGTCTGTCCCACCCGCGACATTATTTCCCCCAGAATTCCTGAATCTGTTCGAGAGTGCGGCCTTTGGTTTCCGGAGTAAACCGCCAGACGAACAGAAAAGTGACGACACACACGGCGGCATAACAGGCGAACGCGCCGGCGGCGCCGAGGTGCTGCACCAGAGTGAGGAACGATAGCGTGACCGCGAGGCACGCGGCCCAAAGACAGAGAGTGGCGGCCGACATCGCCCTGCCACGGACGGCGGTGGGAAACAGTTCGGAGATATAAACCCAGACACCCGGGCCGAGACCTATGGCAAAGAAGGCCACATAGCAGAGGACGAGTGTCAGGATCAGGGTTGCCGGCACGGGCGTCATGCGGAAAGCGAAGGCCAGGGCGCCCAGCGAAATGGCCATGCCGGCGGAGCCGACCAGCAGCAGCGGCTTGCGCCCGATCCGGTCGATGAACATGACGGCGAACATCGTGCAGAGGAAGTTCATGGCGCCGATGGTGACATTGGCTCCGATTGCCGAGGAAGCGCTTCCCTGTCCGCCGTGCTCCCGAAACAGGATGGCGCCGTAATAGATCACGGTGTTGATACCGGTGATCTGCTGGAAGATCGCCAGTAGGATGGCAATGGCAAGCGGGCGGCGGAGGCGCGGCTCCAGCAATTCGCGGAGAGAGCCCGTCTCGGTGGAGAGACTCTCGGAAATCGAAGCGGCTTCGCTGGCGGCGGCAACGTCCCCGTTGACGCGGCGGAGAGTGACCATGGCCTCCGGGAGGCGGCACTGCTTCACCAGCCAGCGCGGGCTCTCCGGGATGAACAGCAGGGAGACGAACAGGATCCCGGACGGAATTCCCGCGCTCGCGAACATCCATCGCCAGCTTGACGGGCCAAGTCCGGACAGAAGCCAACTTACAAAGTAAGATAACAGTATCCCGGTGACGATGGCCATCTGATTCAAAGTGACAAGCCGGCCGCGAATCGCCGCCGGCGAGACCTCCGCAATGTACAGCGGGGCCAGCACGGAGGCAACTCCGATGGCCGTTCCGGCGATGAAGCGGGCAACCGTGAATTCCAGCAGAGTGCGGGGTAGCGCGGTGCCTAAAGACGAGACGCAAAACAGCACGGACGCGACCAGCATCAGGCGCTTCCGGCCGTAACGGTCGCTCAGGGTTCCGGCAGCGGCCGCACCCGCAAGACAGCCGACCAGCAGGCTGCTGGCGGCAATTTCAGTCTGAAAGTCCGAAAGCCGGAACTGGTCGCGTAAGAACATCAGCGCGCCGTTGATGATGGCCGTATCGTAGCCGAAAAGCAGGCCGGAGATGGCGGCCACGGCGGCAATGCCGACCACGTATACCCGGTCGGCAGGCGCGCCGCCATCCACACTTACGGTTCTTGTATTAGTCATCGAGATTCATTTCCGGGTCACTTATATAACAGGTCGAGGAAGTAACTAGTGTTCGCGCTATCGAACGCCGGCACAGATAGTGGGGCGGACCTCCGGGTCCGCAGCCGGCCCCCTGGCCGGCTTGCCGGCTGCGGCAAGTGCTCGATGGTTCGAAGGAAGAGCGGGTCCAGGGGGACCCGCGCGGACCTGGGGGTTCGCCCAGGGGTCCGCCCCACCACTTGAGCGGAATCCCGCATTTGTGAAAACTAGGCGGCATTGCGCAGGCGCGTGCGCCACGGTTAGTTGGCTCGCCGGGCGCGGGCACCCGCGGCTTCCATCATGAGGAAGAAGGCCTGGCCTTCGGCGGCTACTCCGGCATGGTCGAAGGTGGGGGCGCCACAAACCCCCTGCACGAAGCCGTATTGGTCCACCTTGGCGCGCGCGGCGGCGCGCATGCGGTCCGCGGCTGGGACGTAGCTGGCTGGCAACCAGCCGCCAGGCACACCGGTATAGATAGTGAACGCCAGTATCTGCGCCAGGTTGGTTTCGACAAAACTGTCGGGCTGATCCAGGATGTTGGGGAAAAGCCCGTCGGCGCGCTGGTGAGCCAGGCACCCATCGAGCAGTTCCCGCAGAAACGCGGAGAGCCGCTCGCGATCTTCCCGCCGGGCGACAGGCAGAGCCGCAATCACGCGGGTGATTCCGGCGGCCGCCCAGCCGTTCCCGACTCCCCAGAACGCCTTATCGCGAAACTGGCGGCGGCCATCGTCCCAGATATGAGAGAGAAGCTTGCTTTCGGGACTCCAGAGCCGCTTGCGCAGGCCCTCGATTTGCTGAAGGGCATCGTCATAATAACCGGTCACCGCCAGGAACGGAGGGGTGGTGTAGAAACTGTCGGACCACATCTCGGGAGCGTTGAAGACGTGGTAGCAGGTTCCATCGGCGGCGCGGGGGGCTTTCTTCAGGACAAAATCGAGTAAGCCTTGCGCGGCCTGCCGCATCGCGGGGTCGCCCGTCAACTCAGCGGCGCGCCAGTAGGCCGTTCCGCCCATGGCGGGATCGGTGGCGCCGCCGCCGATGGCCGCCAGCCGCCCGGCTGCGTCCTTTTCGACAATCGCGCCTTTGGCCATCTGGATCACGCGCTCGCGGTCGCCCATATCGAGAAACGCCTGGGCCAGGATTCCCTGCTCCCAGGAATGGCGCTGCATGGCCAGAGCGGCCGCGGCCACTTTCTCGGACACCCCATCTTTGCTGGCGGGGGCCGTGTCGGCCGGGCTCGGCCTCGCCGCTGCCAGGGCGGCACCGCCATATAGAAAACTGCGCCGGTTCATCGTTGCCGGCTCCTTCCTCAATGCAAAATCGTGCCGGCGATCGCGTCGCCGTCCACGTCCAAGAGCTGGACACTCGAGATCGTCTTCATGGTCTCGGGATCGGCAAAGGTCCAGACCACGCGCTTGTCGCGCATTACCTCGATCAGTTGAGGGGCCTTGCCGAACTGGCCGTGCCCGAGCCAGTTGCTCATCACCGTGTTGCCATTGGGCAGCCGCTGCAGTCCGGCCATGAATTTCAAGCCGACGCCTGGCAAGTCGCCGTCACGGACTTCCCAGACGGTCCGCCCCTCCGGAGTGACTTCGAACACCCGCGCCGGGGCGCCGTCGCGGTCGGCGCTCGCGATCAGCGTGTTGCCGTTGGGGAGGCGTACCACGCTGTGCGGGCCGCCGGGCGCTGCCACCTGCCACACCACTTTGCCGTCGGGATCGTACTCGCGCACCACCTGGAGCCCGTAATGAGCCACCAGGTAATTGCCATTGGCGAGTCGCCGCGCATTGCGCATATAGGCCGAGCCGCCGTCCTGGCCTTCCGGCAACAGCCGCACCTGGTGAACGATGCGGCCGGCGGGATTCACCTCCAGAAGACGGCCGGCATTGCACTCGCCGACGAAGGTATTGCCATTGGGAAGGCGCTGGCAGGCGTAGATCTCGCTGGCGGATTCGTAAGAGAACAGCACCGTCCGCTCGCGCGTCACTTCTTTGACGCCGTGCCCGGTATTGAATAGCAGGTTGCCGTTGGGAAGCACCCAGATGTCGTTGGCAAACGGAGCGTCGTAACTCCATTCCACTTTCCCGGCGTCGTTCACGACGAAGACCTTACCCTGGGTGTAGTCGGTGCAGGCGAACCGATGCCCCGGCGCGGCCACTGCGGCGCTCAAAACCAGCAACGCACACCACAGCCTCACAAAAGAACTCCTTCACGATAGCCGCCGGTCATTGTCGCACCTCAGCCGGATTTTAGCAGGGTGCGGCACGCCCAGCGCCAGCGGATTACTTCTGTCCGCCGCCGGTGCGCTTCTCCCAGCCATTCTCGAATAGCCGGAGGAAGTTATTCTGACCGTACGGATATTTGGCCATTGCCTTTTCGTCGAAGGTGACGCCGATTCCAGGAGCGTCGGACGGCGCCAGATACCCCGCCTTCACCTGGGGGACGCCCTGCATAATCTCATGCACCCAAGGTTCCAGGAAGTCGTCGAAACACTCCTGAATGAGGAAGTTCGGAATGCTACAGTTAATGTGGGCGTTGATGGCGGTATTGTAAGGGCTCTGAGCCTGGTGAAGAGCGACGAAAGCCTCCGCCGCTTCGGCCAGGGCAGCGGCTTTACGCGCTCCGCCAATGCCTCCGATACCCAGTGTCTCCGGCTGCACAATATCCACCGCGCGCCCCGCCAGTAACTCCAGAAACTGGCTAAGACGGTTGAATCGTTCCCCGGTGGCTACCGGAACCTTGATCGACCGGGCTACCTGAAGGGTAGCTTCAATGTCGGTAGACATCACGGGAGTCTCGAGCCACATCGGCCTGTACTCCTCGAGTTGCTGAGCCACGCGGATGGCGGTGGAGACGCTGAAGCGGTCGTGGGCTTCAATGCACACATCCACGTCTTCGCCCACGGCTTTTCGGACGGCGGCCACGATGGCGATCGATTTCTTCTCCTCGCCGGCATCGAAGAACCGGTAAGTGCTTCCAAATGGATCGAACTTCAGCGCCGTGTAGCCCATGGATTTGACGCGGGAAGCTTCTTCCGCGAAGGCGGCCGGCTCTCTCGACCCTTTGTACCAGCCGTTGGCGTAGACGCGGAGAGATGGGTTCTGCTTGCCGCCCAGCAATTTCCAGAGCGGCGCGTTCAGACTCTTGGCCAGAATATCCCAACACGCAATAGTAATGCCGTTCATAGCAACGTTGTTGCCCAGGAACAGGCCTTTGTACATCTTCTGCCATAGTCTCTCCGGATGGATCGGGTCTTCGCCGATGGCGAACCGCTCCAACTCATGAACCTGAGCCTCGAGAGGCTTGGTCTCGAGACCGCCGGTTGCCTCTCCCCATCCCACCAGACCGGCGTCGGTGTCGACCTTGACAAAGACCCAGTTCTTCCATGGGTTTCCCACCACGAAAGTCTTGATCTGGGTAATTTTCATGCGGCCTTCGGATTCGGCGGCGCGGGCAAGCGGCAGCACTCCGTTTACCGCCAATGCCCCCGCGACGCTTTGCATGATGCCGCGCCGTGTAAAGCCGTTCGACTTACCTTTGAGATCGGATTGCATGGTATTTCAGTCGCCTCGGTTTTAAGTCAACGTAACTCGGCGCAACCGCTCCCTAACGGTCGCGGCTCGGAAATGCGCGAGCCCGAGCCGCGACCGTTAGGGAGCGGTTGCGTGCGAACATTTACTAAGCCTTGAGATACGGCTTCATGGCTTCGAAGTTCCAGTCGATCTCGGCCATCTCGTCGGGCTTAAGCCGCACTTCGGTTCTTTGGCCGTTGTGGTCGCGGCCCACGGTGGTCTTGAAGACGCCGCGCTTCTTCATCATGTACTGCGGCACGCCGGCGAACTGACGCATCTGGTTGAGCATGAGCAGCAGGCTCGAAAAGGCCGTGCGCGCCTTCTCTTTTTGTCCGGACTGGTACAGATCCCAGACAGCCACATAGACGTCGGTGAACTGAGCCTCGGGCATGTCGCCGTCGCCGCCAAAACGCATTTCGTAGGTGAGGCTGTAGCCATTGGCGCCGCTGAATACGGATGTAACGGCAGGCTTGGCGTGAATCAGGGTCTTCATGCGGTCGATGACCGGATTGACTTCTTCCTTTATGTAACCGAGGTTTGGAAACTCCCTGGCCAGACCGATCAGGAATTCGACCGACGGATCGATTCCCTGAGTCCCACCCGAAGTCTGAATGAATACCGGGCGCTTAGTCAACTTACCCAATGCTCGATAGTAGGTACGGTAATCCTCTATCGACTTCGCCTCCATGGGGGGCATGGCGATGAGGCCATCCGGCTCCAGTTCTTCGGCTTTGCGAGCGAACTCGAGCATATGCTCGGTATCGGTCGATTGAACCCCGAGCAGCAGAGCGGGCTTACGCCCCTTGGCGGCTTTGGCGAGGACTTCCATGCCATGCATGCGCTCTTCTTTGTTGACGCCGCCGGGGTAGCCGCTGGCATGTTGCGGCCACGCCATGCCGTGGGCGCCGCACTTTTCGAAGAAGTCCACCTGGTGGGCCAGGTCCTCGAAATCCACGCCGCCGGCGGCGGTGTAGGGAGTTGCCAGGATCGGGAAAATGCCGCGCATCGGCTTGGTTGTGGCGGCGGCCGACGGTGGCGCGAAGGCAATCGCCGCTCCCGCCGCCGCGCCAAGTCCCGCGAGGACTTGTCTTCTGCTATAACTTGTTGTCATCACGATTCTCCTCTAACTTAGCCTCGGGCGCCCGCCCGGAACACCTGTCCGCGAGCAACGCAGTGGATGTCTTCCGGGTTTCTTAGCGACCCGGAGCCAAAGGCAGCCGAGCGTTTCGTCGAATTCTTCAGCGTGAACATTCGCGACTGGCGGCGCATGGCGGGCCGCCGTGCTTTCGACGCCGGCACGGAAACGCTACAGGTTGGCACAGCTTCCCGCCACCGGCAATACGGATTATCCCACAATGGCGGGCGCTGATTGCGCAACCAATAGCAGAGGACGCGAACGCGAAAATCACGAGCTTTGTGACTGATCGAAGCAGCGATAGGAGCGATCGCAGGAACTAACGATTCAACCGCCGGCGACCGCTCCCTGACGGTCGCGGCCCGGACCGGGGCATGTGCTTACTTTGGCGCGGCTGGAGCGGGAGCGGCGGGCAGCATATTGCGGATAGCGGCGATGCGCCATCCTTCCGGCGTCCGCACGCAGACGAGGCTGGTCCACATGTGCCGGGCCTGGCCACCGGCGAGGCCGCTGATTTCGTAGCGGCCGTCGGCGATGGCGGTATCGGGGGATAGAAAACGCACCGATTCGACAGTGATGGTGCGGCGTCCGCCGGTGCTTTCGGAACTGGCGAGGGTGCCGGTAACGACGGCGGGGCGGCCCTTGCGCCATTCGCCGGAGGAGACGAGCTGATCGGCTTCCGGAGTGAAGAGGGCCTCGATGGCTTGGGCGTCGCGGCGCTCGCGGGCATCCACGTAGCGGGCGACGAGCGCACGGACGCCGGCTTCATCGGCGGGCTTTTGAGTTTGACAGAGGACCGGGAGGGCGGCGAGGAAGAGAATCGCGATTCTGCGCATATTACTGGACCTGTGGGGATAGTGTCTCAAATCCGGCGGAGAAATGCAGGCGATAGGGGCCTTGCGGGCCGGAGCGACACCAAAGAGCCGCCTGAAAGGCGGCTGCAGCCACGATTGGCTGCCCCACGGAGTTGTCAGGGTAAGGGAACTGTTTGGGGTTTCAGCAGGGTGGGGAGGCGATCGACGGCCTGGCCCAGGGCGCGGGCCAGGCTCAGTTTAGCCAAATTGTGGGCGAAGACGCTGTCGATCAGGTCCAATTGCGCGCTGGCGACGGTTTGTTGCGCCTGCACGACCTCGACGGTATTGATGATGCCGGCTTCCATGCGCGCGCGGGTCATCTCCAGGGTTTGCTGGGCGACCTGCAAATTCTTGCGCGCGACCTCGACCTGGCCGGCGGCGGCTTCCAGATCGAGGTATGCCTGCCGGACTTCGCCTTCGACCTGCCCGCGGATGTCGTCCAGCTCGGCCCGGCGTTGCGCCAGCACGGCTTCGGCCTGGGCGATGTCGCCCGCCGTTCGCCCGCCCTGCCACAGGGGAATGCTGAGGGTGCCGACCGCGCTGAAAGCTCCGTGGGATTGGGCCGGGTTGGTGCCGATGGCCTCGTAATAACCGCTCACCGCGACCGAAGGCAGCCGCTCGGCGCGCGCCGCGGACAGCGCCTTGGCGGCGGCATCCACCTGCGATTGGGCGGCCTTGATATCGGCCCGCTGTTGTTCGGCCTGGGCCACGGCCTGGTCGACATTCTGGACCGGCGCCGGGCTGAAGGGAAAGCTATCGGTGAGCCGATAGGCGTCGCTGGGAGCAAGGCCGGTGAGGCGCGCCAGGTTGATCTTTTGTTTGGCGAGATCGTTGCGCAGGGTAATGATCTGCTGTTGTTGGGTGAGGGTCCGCACCTGGTTTTGATCGACGTTGAGCTGCGCCAGCACTCCGTGGCCGTGTTGCTCGGTGGATTGATGCAGGACGGCATTGGCGGTATCGAGTTGGGCTTGAGCGGCATCCACACGGGCTTGGGCTGCCAGCGCTTGTAGATACGCGCCGCCCACGGCGAGGGTGACGAGGTCGTGCGCATCCTCCAGGCTGAACTCGCTGGCGCGGGCGGTGGCTTTGGCGGAGCGGTAGTTGTTCAGCGTGGTCAGGTTCGCCACGGTCTGGCTCAGGGTGGCTTGCAAAGTGAAGTAGTTGAACGGGCCGGTGACGGTGGGAATGCGGAAGCCGGCGAGGGGCACGCTGATGCGCAGGCCGAAGGCGGCGAGATCGGTCTGCGCCACCGTTTCGCTGAGACCGGCGGCAACGTTCGGCAGCAACGCGCTGCGCGCCACCGTCACCTGGGCGCGGTTCTGGCGCACGCTTTGCGCCAGCCCGACGGCGCCCAGGTTGTAAGCCAGGCCGCGCCGGAGCGCCTCGGCGAGCGACAGGTTGCCGGAAAAAGGCATGGCGGTGGTGCTGCGCGCGCTGCCGCTGTAGGGTCCGGAGACCTGCACGCTGGGATTCAGGGTGTTGACGCTGGTGGTGGTCCCCGCCACGGGCTGTTCGACCGCGCCGGCCGAGCCCCCCTGGTTGTTGCGGCCCGAGGCGGGCAGAGCCACCGCGCCGCCGGAGGAAGACTGCGCCAAGGCGCCGCCGGCGCCTACCAGGACGGTCAAAAACACAACGCTCCCGAATCGTTTCATGGCATCCCTCGTCATTTCGTAATCATTGCCAATTTGCGCATGGCGGCCACCAGCCGCCGCTGCTCGGCCGCGGAAAGCACCGCCATGTGGCGCGCCTCGGCGCGTCGGGCGCGCGGCAGGGCGCGGCCGAACAAGCGGTCGCCGGCCTCGGTGCGCTGCACCCATTGCACGCGGCGGTCGCGCGGGTTGCGTTGGCGACGCAGCCAGCCGCGCCTCTCCAGGCCGTCGAGCACCGCCACCAACGAGCTGGGGTCGAGGCCGGTCACCTCGGCAATCTCATGCTGCGAAACGTTGCCCAAGCCGGCGATCGCCAGCAGGTAGAACTCGCGCGAGCGCAGCTCGAGCGGCGCCAGGGCGCGATCCAGACGCCGGCGCGCCTCCAGCCAAATCCTCCAGTTGTAAAACCACAATCCAGCCTCGTCCGGCTTGCCGGCGGCCGTCAGCTTCGCCGCGGTCGTCTTAGAGGCAGCGCGCGGCATAGTTACAAGGTCCGCCGGAACAGCAAGGTGGCGCCCGACAGGACTACCACCGAGGTCAACACCAGCGCGAAAATATCGTTGGTGACCGCGGCTATGCCGACGTCCTTGAGCAGCAGCGTGCGGAAGCCGTGGACGGCGTAGGTGAACGGGTCGCAGTCGGATATCACCCGCAGCCAACGGGGGAATCCGGCGACGGGATAGAAGGCGCCGCTGGGAAAATACAGCAGCGTATTCAGCACGCCGAAAATGGCGCGCGGCACCAGCGGGTCGCTGATGCGCGCCATGATGAAGAACATCAAGCCGATCAGCGCGACGGAAGTGAGCCCGACCATGAGGGTCAGCTCCAGCAGGCGCACCGGCTCAAAAAAGTTGGGGACCCGCGCCACCACGGACCCCAGCACCAGGACGGTCTCTCCCGCCATCATCGCCTTAATCACGCCGGACAGGTTGAAGCCGAGGATGAGCTCCCATTTGGTGATGGGGGTCACCATGTAGCCTTCGTGCAGGCCGCGCGACTTGTCGTCGATGAACAGCAGGCCGCCGCCGATCATGGCGGTCATGAAGATGGCCAGCGCCACCGAACCGGGCAGCAGATACTTGATGTAGTCGACGTAGGGATAGACCTCGACCAGGTTGAGCGCAGCCTGCGCCGGTTCGCGCGGCGGCACCTGGGGCGCGTTGATGGAGGCCACCAGACTGGACATCTGGTCGCCCACCGCGCCCGCCACCGTGCGATCGGTGTTGTCGGTAATCAGCGCCAGGTGCGGCTGGTGCCGTTCCAGCAGATCGCGGGAATAATGCTGGGGAATGATCAGGACTCCGCTCAGTACGCCCTTTCGCAGGTCCCGGACGGCGGCGCTTTCGTCGTCGTAATCGGTGGGAAGGAAGGTGCGGGCGTTGGCTCCCACGGCGCGGACCCGCTCCAGCACGTCCACCGATTGCGGTCCCCGATCGAGGTTGACCACGCCCAGGATGACGTTCTTGATATTGCCGCCGAAGGCATTGCCGAGGATGATCAACTGCATCAGCGGCATCACCAGGGAGGCGAAGATCAACGCCGGGCTGCGGCGGAACTTGCGCATGTCGCGCTCGACCAGGGCCAATGCCCGCTTCATCGCGGACCTCCTTTCTTTTCTCCGCCCGCCGGAGCGGCGGCTTCGGCCATCTCCGTCAGCCCGTGGCCGGTGTAATACAGGAATACGTCGTCCAGGCTTGTCGACTGCACCGACAAGGCTTTCAGCTCCAGCTTGAGTTGGCGCGCCAGCTCGATCAGCTCCTGGGCCGAAGCCGGGCCGCGGTCGCTCGAGATGCGATAGGTGGCCGAGCCCAGCGCGCGCACCGACTTGACCGCGGGCAACGATTCCAGGTCGGAGGCGCCGTGGGGCAGATCGGGCTCGAACTGCAGCTCGATGCGGCTGGCGCCGGGGACCGAGCCTTTCAGCGCCACCGGCGTGTCCAGCGCCACGATGCGGCCGCTGTCGACGATCGCCACCCGGTCGCAGAGGCGGTCGGCCTCGTCCATGTAATGGGTGGTAAGAAACAAGGTGCGGCCCTGTTGGGCGCGCAGATGGGCGATCATCTCCCACACCGAAATGCGGGAAGCCGGGTCGAGGCCGGTGGTGGGCTCGTCCAGGAACAGGATTTGCGGGTCGTGTACCAGGCCGCGGGCGATCTCGAGACGGCGCCGCATGCCTCCCGAGAGGGTAGAAGCCAGGGCATTGGCGCGGTCGCCGAGGCCGACGGCTTCGAGCAACTCGGCCGTGCGCTCGCGCCGGCGCGCCCCGGTGATGCCATACAAGCGGGCGTGAATACCCAGATTCTCGGCGCAGGTGAGCTCGGGGTCGCTGGTCATGTTCTGGGGAATGACGCCGATCGAGGCGCGCACCGCGTTGGGGTCGCGGATGATATCGTAACCGGCCACGACCGCCGTTCCGCCGGTGGGCGGCACCAGCGTCGTCAACATGCGGATGAGCGTACTCTTGCCGGCGCCGTTGGGACCGAGCAGGCCGAAGATCTCGCCGCCGGGCACGGTAAAGCTGACGTCATCGACGGCCAACAATTTGCCGAAGCGCTTGCTGATGCCCTCGACCTGGATGGCGAACCCGTTTGGGAATTGGCTTGGTGCGGGCATGCGGGCTAGTCCTTCACGCTCGAGACCGGCGGAGGCGGCAGGACCGGCACCGGCAGCATGACCCAGGCGGTCATACCCAGCGGGAGCTTGCCCTCGGGATTGGAGACGCGCACGCGTATGGCGACGGTCTTGATGTCGCGCTTGGTGCGGCTGACGTCGCGCTGGGTGGCAAAATCGGCTTCCACGGCTTTGTAGATCACCGGGCCCGAGGTTTCGGCGCCGGAGGGCAGGCGCACCCGCAAGGTCTGTCCCATGGCAATGAGATCGGCGTAGGTTTCCTCGACGTCGGCATCGACCCAGGTCGAGCTCAAGTCGAAGAGGGTGACGATCGGGCTGCCCGGGCTCACGACTTCGCCCTGGCGCGCGGCGCGCAGGGTCACGATGCCGCTGGCGGGGGCGAAAATGCGGGTCTGGCCGAAGCGGGCGGCAGCCGCGGCGGCATTGGCTACGGCCTGCGCCTCGGCCGCGCGGAGGGCGTCGGTCTGCCGCTGTTGGACGGGGACTTGCCGTTCCTCCTGGCGGGCGTCGGCCAGGGCGGCCTGCGTGGCCGCCTCGGAGCGGGCGATCGCCTCGACCGCGGATTGGGCCGCCGCCACGGCGCGCCGGATCGCCTCGGCCCCGGCTTCGGCGGCCTGTTGGTTGGCCTTGGCGGAGTCGAGATCGGTTTGAGCCGTAACCAGGTCCTGGGGAGGGTTGATGTCCTTTTCGACCAGCGGCCGGATGCGATTGAAGTTGTCCTGGGCCTTGGCCACCGCGGCCTGGGTTTGCGCCATTTGCGCCTGCGCCTGCCGCAGTTGGGCTTGGGTTTGCGCCACCTGCGCCTGGGCCTGCTGCCATTGCGCCTGGGTTTGCGCCACCTGCGCCTCCGCCTGGCGGACTTTGGTGGGCAGGGTATTTTGCAGCAGTTCGGTCTGAGCCACCGACTGTTGCGCGCTGGCGCGGGCTTGGGCGATGGCATCCCCGGCGGCGCCCTGGTCGGCGCGCAGCTCGTCCTGGTCGAGCACGGCAATCAGATCGCCGGCCTTGACCCATTGCCCATCGTCCACGGCCAGGCTCACGATGCGGCCGGTGATCTTGCTGCCCACCACGACTTCGTTGCCATCCACGGTGCCGGTCAACACAAGCGTTTGCGGACGCGGGCGCTCGAGCCACCAGATCGCCGCCGCGGCGGCCACAATCAGCGACAGAAGGATCGCTCGTTTCATGCGGAAGACCTCATTCGGTGAAAGGGAAAATATATTGTAAACCAAATCATTGTGAAATCAAACTAAACTCCGGAGCCGCTGGACCGCGTGTGTCGCACCCACCTCTTGTAGACGGATTGGAGGCGCGAATATTGTGAACCTCGCCAAAGCGCGGTGACGGGGTGCTTAACCGACCTGGGGATTTCGCAATTCAGGCGCGGCAACCGCTCCCTGGCGGTCGCGGCTCGGTAACGGGTGCCGCGTGTTTTCCGTCGCTTACCGAGCCGCGACCGCCGGAAGCTGTGAAAAAATCACAAATCGCAGGCGGAACCGCCTGCGCCACCAAAGCAGGTGCTTTGTTTTCAATGGTGGGGCAGGCGGTTCCGCCTGCCCAGCGCGTTTCGGAGAGTTTTTTCACACCTTCCCGGGGAGCGGTTGCCGGGAAAGTATTAGGCCGGCTATCCTTCGATATGAATCGGCCAGCCTACGGGCTCGACGCCGCGTGCTTGCCGTTAGAGTAGAAATCGCGCCGCCTTCAGCCGATAAGGAACAGTGGGAAGCACAGAGGCGACCGCCGGTCACGACGGTTCCCATTCGAGGAACAAGTCATGGAACTATCGAGCCAAGAGTCGATTCAGGCATTGATCCGAACGCATGGATTAACGAACTGCGTCCGGGGACGGGGCAGGCAGGACGCCGCCCGGCCCGCCAACCGAAGCCGAAGGATGGTTTGCAGGTGCGGCCAATGCCGCCAGTGTCAGGAGAACGCGCGCTGGGAACGAATCTTCGCGAAGAAGTTCGCCGATCCCGATTACTACGCCAGCCGCCTGGTCCACTACACCTCGCCATTGACTTCTCTGTAATCGCGCGGGAAGAACCGCCTGAGTACACCGCTTGGGAAGTTCGGCAACGTATTCGAGGGCGACCGCTCTGTCGGTCGCGGCTCGGAAATGCGCGGCAGGCCGGAGGCTCCGGCCGCTACCCGCCGTACACGCGGAAGGCGTCGGCGGCGGAAGGCTGCCGGGCGATGCGGATGGAGTGGCGCCCCGGCCGCGGCCATCGCGCGCGGAACACGGTCACTCCGCGCAGTTTCGGGAAATTGTCGACAGCCAGGCTGACGGTTTCGGCCAGCTTGCCGTCCACGTAGACCGCGACGCTGCCCGCTCCTTTGTCCTTGTCGGTGATATAGTCGACGCCGGTTCCGCTAAAAGCGTAGTCGGCCGAAGTGGCGGGAACCACCTTGGATGGGGGCTGCGGAACGGTTTTCAGGATCAGCGGAATCGCCCACGCTTTGTAAAGTCCGGACGGCTGGTCTTCGAACGGGCAACCGGCCGTAAACAGAGTCATCTTCACGTCGGGTCCTTCCCGCCGCTGGAACTTCGCGCACAGGCTTGGCCCGTACATGTGTCCGGTGGCCAGGAACCGGTCGCTGAACCCGTTGATTGCCGTCCAGGGGCCCCAGGGGTGCGGCGCCTGGTAGAACTCGTAGCGCATTTCGTTCGGCTCAAACCACTTAATCATTTTCTCGGTGTTGTACCAGACCACCAGCAGGTAGAGCCCCAGCGCCGGGATGTAACACGGCCCGGTCTGGCCGCAGCGTCTCGGCAGGCTCAAGATCGGCGCGGCTTCCCGGATGCGGGGCGACCAGCGGCCGGGTCCGGCGAAATACGTCCAGTCGGCCGCGCGCATCTCCGGCAGCTTCGCCCGCGGCACCCGCCCGGCAATGTACTGGTCGCCGTCGTTCCAAAAACCGTTGTTCGAGATGGCGTAGACGTAAAGCCGGGCGTCGTCCTGAGCCACGTCGCCGCCGTTTTTCCCGTAATGGACGAAGAAGGGGGAACCGAACGCCGGTCCAGGCCACATCGGGTCGCTATAGTTTTCGGCGGCGCCGCGAGTCCACGTCACACCTCGGTCGGTGGATTTGATCAGGCTGGAATTGAATGCCGTCTGCCGCAGCCAGGAATCGCCGCTGTCCTTGCCGTACACGTTGCGCGACACAAACGCGTAGAACACCGAGTCGATCGACTCCTGGCCGCAGGCTTTCCAGGTGGCGCCGTCACGCTCCTTCTTGCCCACCTCGCCATAGGCATCCATGGGATTGACGAGCGAGCCGGCGAGCTGGAGAGGGTCGGGCCCGCTCAGCCGGTCGAAACCGAGGTTTCGGGACTGTTTGCCGAATCCCCGGCCGTCGCAGTGAAAGGCGTACAGGTTGTCGTCATCGGCCCAGAACGGGTCCCACGTATCTCCATTGGAATCGTTCCACTTGTGAACCTTATCCAATTCGGGTACGACCTCGGCGATCGACGGCTGCGCCGCGCGCCCAACAGCGATTCCGGCGGCTGCCTGGAAGAGACTGCGCCGGCTGATAGTGTTCATCATGAGGATGGTAGCGCACGGCGGCGGAGGCCGACGACGGTGCTTAACCGATCTGGGAATTACGCAGTTTAGGCGCGGCAACCGCTCCCTCACGGTCGCGGCTCGGTAAGTGACTGCAAACGCGCGGCGTCCGTAACCGAGCCGCGACCGTAAGGGAGCGGTTGCCGGGAACCAGTTCCCCCAAGTCGGTTAAGCACCAGCCCGCCGAGGCCGCCGCCGCGGATTGGTAACATAAAGTTAGCTCCCGAAAATGGATTCGCACAACGTAGATTTGAAGCAGACCATCAATCTGCCCAAGACGGCTTTCCCCATGAAGGCCAACCTGCCGCAAGCCGAGCCTAAGCTGGTCGCGCGGTGGGAGAAAGAGAACCTTTACGGGGCGATTCGCGCCGCCCGCGCCGGCCGGCCGACGTATATTCTGCACGACGGCCCGCCCTATGCCAACGGGCGGATTCACCTGGGAACAGCGTTCAATAAGATCCTGAAGGATTTCATCGTGAAATCGAAGACCATGGCGGGCTTCGATTCCCCCTACGTGCCGGGCTGGGATTGCCACGGGCTGCCGATTGAAATCAAAGTGGATTCGGAACTGGGCTCGAAGAAGGCGCACATGTCGGCGGCCCAGATCCGGCGCGCCTGCCGCAAGTACGCGGAGAAGTTTATCGACCTGCAGCGCACCGATTTCAAACGGCTGGGTGTGTTGGGGCAGTGGGACGATCCGTACCTGACGATGAGCGCCGAATACCAGGCGGCTATCGCCGGAGCGTTCGTGGAGTTCTTGGACCGGGGCTACGTGTATAAGGGCCTGAAGCCGGTGCACTGGTGCATCAAGGACCGCACCGCGCTGGCGGAAGCCGAGGTGGAATACCAGGATCATTCCAGCCCCTCGATCTGGGTGCGGTTTCGTCTGACTTCGGACGCGGCCGGGATCGACCCGGCGCTGGCGGGGCGAGAGGTCTACGGGTTGATCTGGACGACCACGCCGTGGACGATTCCGGCCAACATGGCCATCGCCTTTCATCCGAAATTCGAGTACGTGGCGGCGGAAGTGGCCGGCGCGGTGTATCTCGTTGCGGCGGAGTTGCTGAATGTTACCGCGGCAAAATGCGGCTGGAGCGAGCCGAAGGCGATCGCGCGTTTCCCGGGAGCCAGACTCGAACACGCGATCTTCCGCCATCCATTTTTGGAACGCGATTCGCTGGGTATCCTGGCCGATCACGTGACGCTGGAACAGGGCACGGGCGCGGTACACACGGCTCCCGGCCACGGCCAGGAAGATTACGTGGTAGGGCGGCAATACGGCATCGAAGTCTATTGCCCGGTGGATGCGGCGGGGCGGATGTTTCAGGCGCCGGGCGCGGCCGGCGCGCTGCCGGAAGAGTTGCTGGGCAAGACGGTGTGGCAGGCCAACCCGATCGTAATCGAGCTGCTGAAAGAGCGCGGCGCGCTGTGCGGCAGCGAAACCATCGCGCATTCCTATCCGCACTGCTGGCGCTGCCATCATCCGGTGATCTTTCGCGCCACCGAGCAATGGTTTATCGGCATGGAGCGCAACGGCTTCCGCGAGGCGGCCCTGGCGGCCATCGGCGGCGTGAAATGGATGCCGGAGTGGGGACGGGAGCGCATCTCCAATATGGTGAGCTCGCGGCCGGACTGGTGCATCTCGCGGCAGCGCGTGTGGGGCGTGCCGATCATCGTCTTTTATTGCGAGGGTTGCCGCGAGCCGGTCACCGACCGCAAGATTCTGGACAGCGTCGTGGAGCTATTTCGCGAGCATTCGGCCGATGTGTGGTACGAGCGCACGGCGGCCGAATTGTTACCGGCGGGGATGAAGTGCCCGAAGTGCGGCGGCGGCGAATTCTCCAAAGAGAGCGACATTCTGGACGTGTGGTTCGATTCCGGATCGAGCCACCTGGCGGTGCTGAATGAGCGCTTCGGGCTGACCTGGCCGGCGGACATGTACATCGAGGGCGGCGATCAATACCGCGGCTGGTTCCAGAGCTCGTTGCTGGTAGGGGTCGGCATCAAGGGCGGCTCGCCGTACCGGGCTTCGGCGCTGAGCGGCTGGCTGCTCGATGGCGAAGGCAAGGCCATGCACAAATCGCTGGGCAACGCCATCGAGCCGGAGGAGATCATCCGCGAACACGGCGCGGAGATCATCCGGCTGTGGGCGTCCTCGGTGGAATTTCACGAAGACGTGCGCGCGTCGAAGACGATTCTGACCCGGCTGACGGAGGCCTACCGCAAGCTGCGCAACACGTTCCGATACCTGCTGAGCAACCTGAACGGTTTCGACCCGTCCACCGACGCGGTCGAGGCGGAGGAACTGCGGGAGATCGACCAGTGGATTCTGCTGCGCGCCGAGGACCTGGTGGCGCGCTGCCGCGCGTGGTACGACGCGCTGGAGTTCCACAAGGTCTATCACTCCGTATACGCGTTCGCCACGGTGGATCTGAGCGCCATCTACTTCGACGTGTTGAAGGACCGGCTGTATACCTCGGCCACCCGAAGCACGGCGCGGCGCAGCGCGCAGACGGCGCTATACCGATTGCTGGATGCGCTGGTGCGGCTGGTGGCGCCGCTGATGAGCTTCACCGCCGAAGAAGTCTGGACCCACATGGGACGGGCGGGCAGCGTGCATACGGCGCTATTTCCCGAGCCGGGGGAGCTGAGCGCGGGCGTCGGCGAGGCCGCGCGCCGGCGAGCCGCTAATTGGGACCGCCTGATCGGGGTGCGCGACGAAGTCCTGAAGGGGCTGGAGGCGGCGCGCAGGGACAAGCTGATCGGGGCGCCGCTGGAAGCGCGGGTTCTCCTTTCGGCCAACGGCGACCTGATGCCGCTGCTGGAGCAGTATGCGCGTGAACTGCCGAGCTTGTTCATCGTTTCGCAAGTGACCCTGGAAGCCGCGGCGGGCGGCGAACTGGGTGTGACGGTGGAACGGGCGGAGGGTACCAAGTGCGAACGGTGCTGGAAGTATACGACCGACACTGGCGCCGACGCGCGCTTTCCCACCATCTGCGCACCCTGTGCCGCCGCCGTGGACGAGACGCTAAATGGCTGACGCACGAACCAAAGCCTACGCCGCGGCTGGTGCGATCTTTGTGCTGGACCGGGCCAGCAAGTGGGTGATCGAGCGCTACGTGACCCTCTCCGACGATTACCGGGTCATTCCGGGGCTGTTCGACATCGTGCGCTCGCAGAATCGCGGCGTGGCGTTCGGGATAGGGAACGATTCGGCCGGAACCTGGCTTACGCTGTTGCTGCCGGCGGTTTCTTTGGCCGCGGTGGTTCTGATCGCCGGCATCCTGTGGAGAGGGCAGCGCATGGAGAAGTTGACGCTGTGGGGGCTGGCGTGCATTCTGGGCGGCGCGGCGGGGAATGTCTTCGACCGGCTGGCATCGGGCCAGGTGACGGATTTTCTGGAGTTGTATATAGGGCCGTATCATTGGCCCACCTTCAATGTGGCCGATTCGGCCATCGTGATCGGCAGCGGGTTGTTTCTGATCGACGCGTTCCGTTCCAAGCGGCAAATCGCCAATGTTCCCTGAAATTTTTCACATTTCGAATCCGGTCTCGTTCACCCTCCACACCTATGGCGTGCTGGTGGCGCTGGCGTTCCTGACGGGGTTGTGGATGGCGGGCAAACTGGCGCGGCGCGCCGGACTGAGCGTGGACCACGTCACCAACCTGGGTCTATACTGCGCGCTGGCGGCGATTGTAGGCGCCAAGCTCATGATGTTCGTGGTGGACCTGCCCTATTACCTCCAGCATCCGGAAGAGATTTTGAGCATGGCCACGCTCGAAGCGGGAGGGGTGTTTTACGGCGGGTTGATTGGCGCGCTGGCGGTGGCGTGGTGGTACATGCGCCAGTCCAAGCTCCCGCCGCGAGAAACGGCCGACGCATTCGCTCCGGGTATCGCGCTGGGACATGGGATCGGCCGGCTGGGCTGTTTTTCCGCCGGCTGCTGCTGGGGAGTAAAGGCCAGCGTGCCGTGGGCGGTGACGTTCTCGAGTCCGGTCGCGAACGCGCTGGTGGGCGTTCCGCTGGGGGTGCGGCTGCATCCCACCCAGCTTTACGAAGCCTTCGCCGAGTTCGCGATTTTCGGCATCCTCTATACCCGCGCCCGCAAAGCGCACGCGCCCGGCGATATCATCAGCCTCTATATTCTGCTGTACGGGGCGGCGCGATTCGTGGTGGAGTTTTTCCGCTTCCACGAGCAAGGCAATCTCTGGGGCGGTCCTCTGGACACGTCGCAGTGGATCTCGCTAGCCCTGATGGCCGCCGGCGCGGCGCACTTCGTGGCGGGGGGAAAGAAGAAGCCGGCGCTCAGCCGCGGATAGGGTGGCCTTACTGCAGCGGGTACCCGCGGATGAGTTTGAAGGCCCTTCCCCAGCGGGTCTTGGTGAAGAAGTGGGTGATCACGTCGAAAACGTGATCGATACCGATGTTGCCATTGGTCAGATCGGCGGTGGAGGCTTCGTAGGACCAGTAAATGATAAGGGGCGTTCCCTCGATATTCTCGCGCGGCACGAAGCCCCAATAGCGGCTGTCGAGCGAATCGTCGCGGTTATCGCCCATGGCGAAAACACAATCCGGCGGGACCACCACATCGCCGTTCACCACGTGGTTGTCCAACATATCCTTGGCAGACGGGGCCACAATGGTATTGGGGTCGGAAGGGAAGTTATCGCGATAAGAATCGACGTAGCCGGTGACGTGCTGGACGTAAGGCTCCTGGGGAAAGTGCCCGTTGAGCATCAACTGCTTGTTGACCACGCGGATGTGGTCGCCGGGCAGGCCGACGGCCCGCTTCACGTAATCCTGCTTGATATCCACCGGGTATCGGAACACGATGATATCGCCGCGCCGCACCTGCCGGTACGGCAGGATGTGCCCTGAAACCGGTCCCGAGGGCGCGAAGACCAGCTTGTCCACCAGGACGTGATCGCCCACCAGCAGCGAGGACTCCATCGATGCGCTGGGGATCACGAAGGCCTGAACCAGGCTGGCGGTAGCGAACAGCAGCAGGATTACGGTGACGGTCCACTCGGCAATGAAGCCGCGATGAACCTCTCGCGAAATATCGCGGTACCGGCTCCACAGGCCGGGCTTCTCGACGGGCTCTTGTGTCTTCTCCACTTTCCTCCAGTGTAGCGGATAGAACGCGGCGCTCCGAAGGCAAACCGGCAGGCGCGCACCCGGGCAAAAAGTGTGCGAGAATTGCGAGCTAGAGGGGGGGATCGCTTGCCACGCATCCAACAGGAATTGCCCCGTACCCTCGGGGAGCTTCGCCAGAGCCCTTATTCGGAAGCCAAACTCGCCCGCCGGACCGTCAAGGACGAGCTTCGCCAGAACCTGATTGCCAAGATGAAATGCCGCCAGCCGCTGTTTCCGGGCGTGCTGGGGTACGACGACACGGTGGCGCCGCAGATCGCCAACGCCTTGTTGTCGCGCCACAATTTCATCCTTCTGGGCCTGCGCGGCCAGGCTAAGACGCGGCTGATCCGTCTGCTCACGCTGCTGCTCGACGAGGAAGCGCCTTACGTCGAAGGCTGCGAGATCCACGACAATCCTTATCGCCCGATTTGCCGCCGCTGCCGCGATCTGATCGAAGAGGAGGGCGACGCGACGCCCATCGGCTGGCTCAACCGCGACCATCGCTATGTGGAGAAGCTGGCCACGCCCGACGTGACCATCGCCGATATGATCGGCGATATCGACCCCATCAAAGCCGCCCGCCGGGGGCAGGATATTTCCGACGAGTTGACGGTACATTTCGGCTTGTTGCCGCGCGCCAATCGCGGCATTTTCGCCATCAATGAGCTGCCCGACCTGGCCGGCAAAATTCAGGTGGGCCTGTTCAACATCATGCAGGAAGGCGACGTGCAGATTAAAGGCTACCCCATCCGCCTGCCCCTCGACGTGATGCTGGTGTTCACCGCCAACCCGGAAGACTACACCGCCCGCGGCAAGATCATCACTCCGCTCAAGGACCGCATCGGCAGCGAGATTCGCACCCACTATCCGGCCACTTTGGAGCAGGGCATCGCCATCACCGCCCAGGAAGCCTGGATCAAGCGCGACTCCGCGGTGGAGATTCGCGTGCCGCAGTTCATCCGCGAGGTAGTGGAGCAGCTTGCGTTTCTGGCGCGCGAGGATAAGCGCGTCGACAAGCGTTCCGGGGTTTCCCAACGGCTGCCCATTTCGGTGCTCGAAAACGTGGTTTCCAACGCCGAGAGCCGCGCCCTGCGCGCCCAGGAGACGCTGGCCGTGCCGCGCATTCTGGATCTCTACGCCGCCCTGCCGGCCGTCACCGGCAAGCTGGAGCTGGAGTACGAAGGCGAACTGAAGGGCGGCGATGCCGTAGCCCGCGAGATCATCCGCGTGGCCGTCGGCAAGATTTACGACCAATACCTGGAAGGCGTCAACGTGGCGCAGATTATTCAGTGGTTCGACCTGGGCGGCTCGCTGAAGGTGGATGAGGCGGCCGATTCCGCCACCATGGTGCGCCAGTTGGGCGGAATCCAGGGCTTGATGGAAAAGGTGAAAGCTCTGGGCCTCGGCTCGAGCGAGCCGGATGCGCTGCGGGTCTCCGCCGCCGAGTTTATCCTCGAAGGCCTGCACGCCCATCGCCGCATCAGCCGCAACGAAGAACGGGGATTCGCCGCCGAGGAGCGCCGCCGCGAGCCGCGCGACGAGCCCAAGGGCGAATCGAAGAAGGGCGAACGTCCCAACTTCCGCAAGCAGTACAACTGAGGAGGCCGCGGTGAAATCGATTCGCTATTCCCGCTACACCGGCGAAGATCTCGATATCGGCGCCGAGGACCTGTTGCGCGCGCTGGCCGACTACCTGCTGCAAAGCGGCTTCAACACCCAGTACTCGCAATTCAACGAGTGGAACCAGAACTCCCTCGAAGAGCTGAGGGAAGCGCTGCGCCAGGCCTTGGAAGAAGGCCGCCTGTTCGACGACGACCGCATGCAACAGATGATGGAGCAACTGGCATCCATGACGCCCGAGCAGGTGGAGCAACTGCTCGACCGCCTGGTTCAGAAAATGATCGACGAAGGCCAGATCGCCATGCCGGGACAACCCGACGAAGCCCAGCCCGACGAGGCCCAACCCGGCCAGGGCCAAGGGAAAGAGAGCAGCGTCAAGTTCGAGCTCACCGATAAATCGCTCGACTTCCTCGGTTTCAAGACCCTGAAAGACCTCCTGGGCTCGCTCGGCAAGTCGAGCTTCGGGCGCCACGATACGCGCGATCTCGCCACCGGCATCGAAACCTCCGGCTCGGCGCGGCCCTACGAGTTCGGCGACGTGCTGAATCTGGACGTGAGTGCCACGCTTTTTTCGGCCATTCGCCGCGAAGGCGCGAAGGTGCCGCTCAATCTGGAATACCGCGACCTGCAGGTGAGCCAGTGCGAGTACCAAAGCTCCTGCGCCACTGTCCTGATGCTCGATTGCAGCCACAGCATGATCCTGTACGGCGAGGACCGCTTCACCCCGGCCAAGAAAGTAGCCCTGGCGCTGGCGCATCTGATCCGCACCCAATATCCGGGCGACAGCCTGCGCTGCGTGCTGTTTCACGACACGGCGGAGGAGCTGGCCATCAGCCAACTGGCGCGCGTTCAGGTTGGCCCGTACTACACCAACACGCGCGATGGCCTGATCCTGGCGCAGCGCCTGCTGAACCGGGAGCGCAAGGACATGCGCCAGATCGTCATGATCACCGACGGCAAGCCCAGTTGCCTGACGCTCGACGACGGGCGGCTGTATAAGAATTCTTTCGGCCTCGACCCGCTGGTCATCAGCCGGACGCTCGAAGAAGTCAACCGCTGCAAGAAGCAAGGCATCCTGATCAACACGTTCATGCTGGCGAGCGACTACGGCCTGGTCAACTTCGTGCAGAAGATCACCGAAATCTGCCGCGGCAAGGCGTACTTCACCACCCCCTATAACCTGGGCCAGTATCTGCTGATGGATTACATGAATAGGAAGACGCGGACCATCCATTAGCGGCGGCTACGCGTTCGGACCTTCGGATGGGTACTTAATCGATCTGGGGATTTTCGCAGTTTAGACGTGGCAACCGCTCCCTTGCGGTCGCGGCTCGGTAAGTGACTGCAAACGCGCGGTGCCCGTAACCGAGCCGCGACCGCAAGGGAGCGGTTAAGTTAAGCACCCGCTTCGGATGGACATGTGCAGCACATGTTTGTATGCTGAAGACATGTCGAAGATGATCCAGGTGAGGGACGTCCCGGAGCAGGTGCATGGCATTCTGAAGTCGCGGGCGGCGCGCGAAGGCATGAGCCTTTCGGATTTCCTCAAGAGGGAATTGGCGCGGGCGGCGGAGCGGCCGACGATGCAGGAGTGGCTGGAGCGCACGCAACAGGTGAGGCCCATCCGGGCCAAGCGAAGCCCCGCGCAAGTCATACGCGATCTGCGCGACTCACGATGATCGTTCTGGACGCCTCCGTGGTGGTCGAACTCCTCACCAATGGCGCCCTGGCCGATTCCATCCGAAGCGACCTCGCCGGGCGCGACGAATCGTTCATCGTTCCCCATTTGATCGATGTCGAAGTCGTGAGTGCGATTCGAAGGCTGGTGGCTGGCCGGCGTATAGGGGCAGACGGTAGCGATCGATTTCTCGCGGGACTCGCGGCGCTGCCGGCGGAGCGCTATTCGCACACGCCATTGATTGGCCGTATGTGGGAACTACGGCACAACTTCACGGCCTATGACGCCACGTATATCGCTTTGGCTGAAGCCATGAATGCCGTCCTCTACACCAGCGATGAGAAATTGTCTAACGGCCACCGCGCCAGGGTCGTGCTGTTCCGCTGATGGCAGACGGGGTTTCCCGGCCTAGCCATCTTGCCCAACAATGGGCGGTATTTATTGCACCAGAGTGGCACGAGCTGACTGCTTCCGATGCCTATCTCAAAGTTGATCACCGTGACGCCGGATTCTTGATCGGCAGGCACTTGGAAGTTGACTTGGTACAGCCCGGCATAACCGGGCGCGAGACCCGCGTAAGTTGGCGTATCTTCGCGCCCGGCTATGTCCACAAAGAAGTACCCGGCCAGAAGCCCCGTCGCTTGAGCCGCCTGGCCCGCGGTCGCCGGGGGATCGGTGGCACCGAGACCTGTGCAGAACATGGCCAGATACTCTCCAGCATGTGCGGGATTGCTTGCGGTGACGCGAGAGTAATCGGAGGCGTGTACTACAACAGCGTTGCCGCTATTTCCGTCCCCGGATGCGGTGAAGATGTCCGGGGCCACAGCGGCAATCGTCAGTGTGCGTTGGCCCGATTGGCTGCCGTTGGTGACAGCCAGCGCCGCGCTGCCCAGCGGTACGCCATACGGTACCTGGAAGTTGATCTGCCCCGGCGAGACGTAGTAGAGCGGCGCGGCGATTCCGCCTACCGTAACCGAGACGCTGCCGAGCGCATTCGGCAGCGGGTACGACAAGGCCTGCTGGACCGCGGGCGCAAGCTGCTCCCCGAAAATGGCGACCGCTTCGCCCGGCGCGACGGTGTCCGAAAGGGCGAAACTCGCAGCGTTATACGTGCTCAGGATCAATGGCACGCTGGCCGGAATGGTGGCGGGAGGCCCGAAATCCAGCTCGCCGGTCGATCCGCCAACCGCCAACCACAGGTTTCCATTCGCTTGTGGCGAGACCGCGAGAATATTCTGGCCGATGTATGTCGAGAAGTCCCAGTTCGCGCCCGTGGCATCGATTTCAGCCAAGTACTCTTCCCCGGTATTGCTTGGCTGGAGCGCCCCAATGAGCGGAAGCGCTATGCTGGTGGTGCTTCCCGCGACCCACACACTGCCCCGCGGCGTAATTGCGATAGTGGAGACGGCACTGGTGGCCCACGTATCCGAGCCGCCCAGGTACGTTGAGTAGATCAGCGCACCGCCGCTTGGCTCGATCTTGGAAACGAATCCCGTGGAGAGGCCAAAGCCTTGCGTGGCCTGCAGCGGGTTGAGGATCGGGAAGTTGGAGGAGGAGGTGTAGCCTGCGACATAGGCGTTGCCGTCCGCGTCCGCCGCGATGGCCGTTTCCGTCTGGTTCCAACTGCCACCCAGGTAGGAGGAATAGATTATCCTCCCATTTGTATCGAAGCGGGTGACGAACGCCGAGTTGGAAAGCCCGGCGGACTTGCCGGCGTTCGTCGCTTGGAACGCGTTCACGGTGGGGAAGTCGAGCGAGCTGGTAACGCCGGCGACGTACGGGTTGCCGGCGGCGTCCGCGGCTACGGCTTGGGCGGAATCGATTTTGGAGCCGCCGAATACCGTGGCCCACACGTACGCGCCCGCTGGACCGATCCTTGCCAGAAACGCGTGTTCCCCCGAAGGGGTGGCGCTGGCGACATAGAAGGTCGAGGAAGGATTGACGGGATCGAGCGCGAGTATTTCAGAGTTCTCAATCCAGGGTCCGGTGAGGGCGGTCCACGTACTGCCGCCGTTCGTGCTTTTGAGCAGTGAGCCGTAGTCGAAGACCTGATACAGTCCGCCTGTAGGGTCGACGGCCAGGTTGCCCGCGCGAGTGGCTGGTGCGAGCGGAGACACCGGCATCTGAGTCCAGGTCTGGCCTTCATTCGTACTGACGACGAGGGCATTGCCGGAGGCATACAAGGTGGACGGGTCGGCCGGATCCAGCACCGGCGGGCCTGTGAGGCCTGGACCTCCCACAATCCACGTCTGGCCGGCATCCTCGGAGCGGAACACGCCATGGGCCGTCGAGGCCAGGACGGCAGTGCAGCAAACGTACACCCGGGAGGAATCGGTTGGATCGACGAAGACACTGGCCCCGGTCGCGCCGGGACTGGCCGCCGTGGCAACGAAGTACGCCGGGAAATCGTGAACGTCCTGCCACTCTAATCCGCCATCGGTACTCCTGAATACCGAAGGGGCGCCTATAGCATCGATGGACATCCAAACGTTTTGCGAATTCCCCGGATCGAGCGCAATCGAGCCGATGGAAAGTGGAACAGTGGGAACCCAAGCCGGCGGCAAAGCGGCGGTGAGGTTCTGCCACGTGTTGCCGCCGTCGGTCGATTTGGCGAATTGTGTGGGCTGGGCGGTGGGGCCGGGGCCGTACAGAACGTAGAGCGTCGAGGGGCTCTTGGGGTCGAGCAGGATCCGTTGCGCCGTGGTGGCGGCAGGGAGCAACTGCGCCCAGGTGGTGCCGGCGTTGACCGACTTGTAGACACCGGTAGTGGTGGCGGCGTAGAGAACGGCGGTGTTGGTCGGATCGATCGCCAGAGAGTTGACGATGGATTGGGCGGGGAGACCGGCGTCGATGGCATGCCAGGTGGTGCCACCGTCATTGGTAGCAAATGTGTTGTTCACGGGCGGGATGGTGAATGTGGAATTGAGCGTCGGAAAGTTGGAATCGAAACTGGCGCCGGCGAAGTAGGCGTTGCCCGCGGAGTCCACCGCGACGGCGTTGCCGCTGGTGCTGGCAGTGATGGATAGGCTGTACACCAGCGCAGACCCGGCGGGGTTCAGTTTATACAAAAACGCCTGTCCACTGGCTGACGGTATGAAGCTAGGCGGGGATGCGGTGCCGGAAATGTATACGCTTCCGGCCGTATCCACCGCCAAACCGGAGACGGCGTATTGCTGACCAGAGCCGAGGTAGGTGGAATACAGGATTTTCGTGCCGGTGGGATCGAGCTTCGCCACGAATGCCGTGGGGCAAGCCTGGAAGTAGGACTGCTCCGGCGAACAAACTGGGCGCCGGCCAAAGCTGTGCCGCAGAGTAGCAGGATAATACACGTCCGAAGCATGGAAAAACCCTCGCAGGACGCGCCAGCGACTATTATCTAACAAATTGCCGGACGCTGCCCGGATGAAGAAAGCCGCCCGGGGGAGCGCACGAACAGAAAGACGCGGACGGTGCATTACGACGAGCGAGGTTCAGTCGGGCCGCCCTGGTGTACAGTGGCAGTCATGAAGTACCCCGTCTCCCTTCTGGCAACCGAAGAAGGATACAGCGTTTCCTGCCCAGGACTGCCGGGTTGCTGGTCTCAAGGTGCCACCGAAGAGGAGGCGCTTGAGAACATTCGGGATGCCATCCGCGATTACCTCGACGTTGCAAGGCAATCGTCCGGGACGCCGGCCTGACGCCACAGGAATTCCGTAAACTCCTCTGAGCGCCACTGGCTCCCCGAGCATCCTGGTTTACTTCAATCCGGTTATAATCCTCAGCTTGAGCACTAAAACAGCATTCTTGTTTCCTGGACAGGGGTCCCAGTACACCGGCATGGGTAAATCGCTGGCCGAGCGGTTCGCCGTGGCCCGCCAAGCCTATGAAGAGGCCGACCAGGCGCTCGGCTTTTCGATTTCACGGCTCTGTTTCGAAGGCCCCGACGACCAGCTCAAGCTGACCACGAACACCCAGCCCGCGCTACTGGCCACTTCCATGGCGGCGCTGGCCGTGTTGCGGGAGCGCGGTGTGACGGCGGATTACGTGGCCGGCCACAGCCTGGGCGAATACTCCGCCCTGGTCGCCGGCGGCAGCCTGGGGTTTGCCGACGCCTTGCGCCTGGTGCGCGACCGCGGCCGCTACATGCAGGAAGCCGTTCCGCCCGGGGTGGGCGCCATGGCCGCCTTGCTGCGCGTCCCGGAAGGAAAGCTGGATGCCATTCTCGCCGAGGCTGCCCAGGGGGAAGTGGTCTCCGCCGCCAATTTGAATTCGCCGGAGCAGGTGGTGATTGCCGGCCACGCCGGGGCTGTCAACCGCGCTATCGCGCTGGCGAAATCCGCCGGTGCGCGCCGCGCCGTGCCGCTCCCGGTCAGCGCGCCGTTTCATTGCGTCCTCATGCAACCGGCGCAGCAGCGGCTGCGCGTCAATCTGGACGCCACGCCTTTCGCCGACCTTGCCATTCCCCTGGTGAACAACTGGCAGGCGCGCGAAATCCGCGCCGGCGCCGAAGCGCGCGAGGGCCTTTATCACCAGGTGCCCAATCCCGTGCGCTGGGTGGAAACCCTGCGCTACCTTGCCGCGCAAGGCGTAACCCGGGCCTTTGAAGTGGGAGCCGGGAATGTGTTGTCCGGATTAGTTCGCGCCGTCGCCCCTGCCATTGCCGTCTCGAAGAGCGGCGAAGCGCCGGACTTCGACTTACTCTGATCGGCTCCCAACCCGAACGCGTTCCTTGCTAACCTGGACGATAAGTGCTGCGGTGATACCAGAACCCGACAACATACTGCGATGTCCGAGCTGCGGCGCCCGCGATGTGCGGCCGTCTCACACCAAGGGCGTGCTCGACCGCATCCTGGAAGGCTTCCGCAAGAAGCCCTACCGCTGCCGGGCCTGCGGCCGGCGTTTTCATAGCTACACGCCGGAACAGTGCGAGGTTCCCTCCCGCACCGATTCGGAAGGCCGAGCCGGGTAAGGGCCGCGTCCCGGAGCTACACCCGCCGCACCACGACCTTGGCTTCCGCAAACAGGGTTTCCACCATGCCGAAATGTTCGTCGTAATACTGGCTGGAGTATTGTGACATCCGTTCGGCTGAAATCACCACCTGCACAATCCCCGCCTGCACCACGGCACGCGCGCAATCCATGCATGGCATGATCTCCACATAGATGGTGCAGCCCTCGGTCGCGGTGCCGGCCCGCGCCGCGTTGCAGATCGCGTTACGCTCCGCGTGCTCGATCCATAAGTACTTCGCCGGCCGCGCCAGCCGCTCCGGCACGTCGTCGCGAATGCCTCGCGGAAACGAATTGTAGCCGGTGGAGCGGATTTCGTGATTGGGCCCCACGATCACGCTGCCGATCTGCGTATTGGGGTCCTTGCTGCGCTGCGCCACCACTTTACAGATATCCAGATAATACTGGTCCCACCCCGGAATGTTCCGACCCATGCTTTCCGCCAGTGTACTATACCCGAATTCCTTGCCGCCCCTTGGAGATCGGGCGCGCAAGGTTGCATAATAACAGATCGTGCTTTTTTCCGACAGCGTGTTCGGAAAGCATGTTCGGAAAGATACCTGCCAGGCATAGGTTGAGAAAGGATTTCGGCCGAATGAAGTTCGTCAGCTTGCTTTTGATTCCGTTTTCCCTCATCTGGGCGGATCAAATTACGTTCAAGAACGGCGACCGTATCACGGGAGCGATCGTAAAAAAGGATAAGAACAACCTTACCGTCAAAGGCGCCTTAACCGGCCTGATCACGGTCCCTTGGGACCAGATCGCCTCCATTCAGTCCGATGCCAAGCTCAACATCGTCCTGAAAGACAAAACCGTGCAGTCGATCCTCGCCACCGGCGACGGCAAAGTGGAGCTGAAGGATCAGAGCCAGAGCGTCGCCTTCGCGGACGTTGTCGCCATCCGCAATGGCGATGAGGAAGCTACTTACGAAAAGATGCTTCACCCCGGCCTGGGCCAATTGTGGTCCGGAAGCGCCACGGTGGGCCTGGCCGGAACCAGCGGCAACTCCGATACCTCCACGTTCACCACCGCCGTGAGCGCGGCCCGCGCCACCAATAGCGACAAGACGTCGGTATACTTCAACGCGGTGAAAGCCTCCGCCACGGCCAATGGTACCAGCTCGGATACGGCCGAGGCGGTGCGCGGCGGCTGGGCTTATAGCCGGAACTTCACGCCACGCGCGTTCGCGACCGTGAATAACGACTATGAGTACGACAAGTTCCAAGACCTGAATCTGCGCTTTTCAGCCGGCGGAGGCTTGGGATACAGCGTTTGGAAGCAGACCCGCGGCCGCTTCGACCTGGTGGGCGGATTCGCGTACGAGCACGACAGCTTCGGCGTAATCTACACCACCACCAGCCCCTTCGCGGTCATCACTCCCGCCAGCACCCGCTCGCTGGCCAACGGGTACTATGGCGACGACTTCACTTACAAGTTGAGCGCCGCCACCAGCCTGACCCAGAGCTCTCGCATGTTCGACGATGTGAGCGCCTCCCACTACCGCATCAACTTCGATCTGGCGTTCAACACCAAGATCAAGAAGTGGCTGACCTGGACCCTCGGGGTCAGCGACCGCTACCTGAGCGATCCGGTGCCGGGCCGCAAGGACAACGATCTGCTCTATACCACCGGGCTCGGCATTACCTTCGCCCATTAGGCGTTCGCGCACGAACTTTAGGGACCGTCAAAGGATAACCGTGTCAACCTCGGAGGCCGACGTGGCGCACGCACTTTTGCGTGCCGTGTCGAGACTTTCTCGACACCCGTTCGCATACGGTACGCCAGGCGTCGGCAAGAGTGCCGGCGCGGCACGCACGAGTGCGCGCGCCACGTCGGCGTCGGACGGTTATTTCCCGACGGGCCCTTAGGATGCGAATCGGCGGCCAAAGCCCGTGCCACCGGCCGGTCCGCCGCTGTTGGACAATAGAAAACATGCTCCACGATCGAGTAGCTCTCGTCACCGGCGCCGCCACGGGTATTGGCGAAGCCACCGCCCGCCTGTTCGCCGAACACGGCGCCCAGGTCTTTCTGCTGGATTTCGACGCCGCGCGCAATGAAGCCGTTGCCGCTTCCATCCGTGCACAATCGGGACGCGCCGAAGCCTTCGCCGTCGACGTCACCGATGGGCCGGCCGTGGCCGCCGTCGCGCGTGCCGCCATCGAACGCCATGGCCGTATCGACGTCCTGGTGAATAACGCCGGCATCTATCCCCGCAGCCTCTTCGTCGATATGACCGAGGCTCAATGGGACCACATTCATAACGTGAACCTGAAAAGCATGTTCCACTCCATCAAGGCGGTCGCTCCCCACATGATCGAACGGCGCTCGGGCAAGATCGTCAACATTTCCTCGGTCACGTTTCACGTCGGCGCGGTGAAGCTGAGCCATTACGTAGCTTCTAAAGGAGGGGTCATCGGCCTTACCCGGTCGCTGGCCCGCGAATTCGGCGAACACAACGTACACGTCAACTGCATCACTCCCGGCGCCATCAAGACCGAGTCGGAGCCGCGCTTTGTCAGCGACGACGACGTCCGCGTTTTCCTCGAATCGCAGAGCCTCAAACGCCGCCTGGGCCCGCTCGACGTGGCTCGCGCCGCCCTCTTCCTCGCCACCGAATGGAGCGATGGCCTCACCGGCCAGTGCCTGAATGTGGATGCCGGCTGGTACATGCACTAAAGCGGTCAGCGATCAGCAGTCAGCTCTCAGCTAGCAGACAACTGTGCGCTTCTTGGCATATTTATGCGAGATCGAATATACTGAGCACGTGGCCCCCGATCTCGCCGCCCTCGCCAACCGCCTGCGCCGGCGCAGCCTGCGGATGGTGCATCGCGCGGGGCTCGGGCATCCGGGTGGAGATTTGTCCGCCGCCGATATCCTGACGACTCTCTTTCTGGGCATTCTGCGCATCGATCCGCTGCAGCCCGCCGCGCCCAACCGCGACCGCTTTCTCATGAGTAAAGGCCACTCGTCGGCCGCTTACTACGGCGTGCTGGCCATGGCCGGCTTTCTGCCGGAATCCGCGCTCGACACCTATATGCAGCCGCTCGCCTTGCTCAACGGCCATCCGGATCGCAACAAGGTGCCGGGTGTGGAGGCTAATACCGGCGCGCTCGGCCATGGCTTGCCCGTCGCCGTGGGCGCGGCCATGGCGGCCAGGATGGATGGCGCCGCCTGGCGCACGTTCGTGCTCACCGGCGATGGCGAGTTGCAGGAAGGCAGCAACTGGGAGGCGGCCATGGCGGCGGCGCACTACGGGCTCGACAACCTCACCCTGATCGTGGATCGCAACGGCTTGCAGCAAGGCGGCGCCACCGAGAGCACCATGCGCCTGAACCCGCTGGCGGAGAAGTTTCGCGCCTTCGGCTGGGCCGTGCGCGAGGTGGACGGGCACGACCACGCCCAACTGCTCTCGGTTTTTCGCGCCTTGCCGTTCGAGCCCTCGAAGCCCAACTGCGTGATTGCGCATACGCACAAGGGCAAGGGCGTCAGCTTCATGGAGGATCGCGCCGAGTGGCACCATCGCGTGCCCACTGCCGAAGAGGTCGCCGCCGCCATCGGCGAACTGGAGGCGGCTGCTCCATGACCGCGCCCGCCGATTGCCGGGTGGCTTTTTCGGCCGCCCTGCTGGAGCTGGCCGCCGCCGACCCTCGCATCGTCGCCGTCACCAACGATTCGGTCGGATCCTCCAACCTCAAAGCCTTTCGCCAGCGCTTCCCGGAACGGCTGATCGACGTGGGCATCGCCGAACAGAACCTTGTCGGAGTGGGCGCCGGACTCGCCAACGGCGGCAAGATCCCGTTCGTGTGCGCGGCGGCCTGCTTTCTGACCGCGCGCGCTCTCGAACAAATCAAGGTCGATTGCGCCTATTCGCGCCGCAACGTCAAACTCTGCGGCATGGCGAGCGGCATGGCCTATGGCGAGCTCGGCCCCACCCACCATTCCATCGAAGACATGGCGTGGATGCGCGCCATCGCCGGTTTGACGGTGCTGGTGCCCGCCGATGCCGCCGAAACCGATCGGGCCGTGCGCGCCGCCGCCGCCTTCGACGGTCCCGTCTTCCTGCGCATCAGCCGGATGAAGGTGCCGGCCGTCCATCCCGACAATTACCGCTTCGAAATCGGCCGCGCGGTTTGCCTGCGTCAGGGCTCGGATGTGACCCTGGCGGCGAATGGCACGGTGGTCTGGCGCGCGCTCGAAGCCGCCCGCCAACTTGCCGCCGAAGGCATTTCCGCGCGCGTGTTAAACTTCTCCACCGTGCAGCCCATCGATCGCGAAGCCATCCTGCGTGCCGCCGAAGAAACCGGCGGCATCGTCGCCGCCGAAGAGCACACGGTTCACGGCGGATTGGGCAGCGCCATCGCCGAGGTGGTGGTGGAAGCGAGGCCGGTGCCGATGCGCCTGATCGGCGTTCCCGGCGTGTTTGCCCCCACCGGCTCGGCCGAGTTTCTGATGGAGCACTTCGGCATTACTGCCGCCGGCATTCGCGCCGCGGCCCTGGAACTGGTGGAACAGAAAGTGGCCCATGGCACGCCCGCTCGTACTGGCAATTGATCAGGGAACCACCAACACCAAGGCGCTCGTCCTCGACCAGCGTGGCGCGGTGGTCGCCCGCGCCTCGCGCCCGGTGCCGATCCGTTTTCCTCAGCCCGCCTGGGTGGAACAGGACCTGGCCGACCTCTGGTGCACCGTCGTGGAGGCCGCCGCCGATTGCGTCTCCGCTATCGCCACTAATGGCGCCGGGGAAATCGCCGCCATCGGCATCGCCAACCAGCGCGAATCCGTGGCTCTCTGGGATCGTGCCACCTCCGCGCCCGCAGGCCCCTGCGCGGTGTGGCAGTGCCGCCGCTCCGCGCCGTTTTGCGCCGCGCTGCGCTCCCGGGGCGCCGAGCCGCTGGTCCGCGCGCGTACCGGCCTGGGCCTCGACCCGCTGTTTTCCGCCGGCAAACTGCGCTGGCTCATCGAACACGCAGCCGACGGCCCGCGACGAGCCGAGCGCGGCGATCTGTGCGCCGGCACGATGGACACCTGGCTGCTGTGGAACCTCACCGGCGGCGCCGTCCACGCGACCGACGCCACCAACGCTTCCCGCACCCAGTTGATGAACCTGGCCGGTCTCCGCTGGGATGAAGAAATGCTGCGCCTGTTCGGCATCCCCGCCGCATGCCTGCCTGCCATTCACCCGTCCAGCCACCGTTTTGCGGTGACGGCCACTGGCATCGGCCTGCCCGCCGGAATTCCGGTCGCCGCCATGGCCGGCGATTCGCATGCCGCCCTATTCGGGCACGGCGCCTTTCGGCCCGGCACGGTGAAAGCCACCTACGGCACCGGCTCCTCGCTCATGACCGCTACCCCCGGTCTGCCGCTTCCCCAAGGCGGCCTTTCCTCCACCGTCGCCTGGTGGGTTTCCGCCGCGCCCCAATTCGCGCTGGAGGGCAATATCACCAGTACTGGGGCCACGGTGGAATGGCTGGGCCGCTTTTTGGGATTCGCCGATCCCGCCGCCCAGGTCGCCGCTCTGGCCGATAGCGTGGAATCGGCCGATGGCGTCACCGTGGTCCCCGCCTTCGCCGGCTTGGGCGCTCCCTACTGGGACGAAGACGCGCGCGCTTTGATTTGCGGCCTGACGCGCGGTTCCACCCCGGCCCAGGTGGCGCGCGCCGCCGTGGATTCCATCGCCTTTCAAGCCGCCGACGTCTTTTTTCCGATGGAACGCGAAGCCGGTATTCCGCTGCCCGAACTCCGGGCCGATGGCGGCGCCTGCCGTAACGATCGGTTGATGCAGTTTCAGGCCGATGTCCTGGGACGCCCCGTGCTGCGCAGCGATTCGCCCGACCTGGCCGCTCGCGGAGTAGCCTGGATGGCCGGTCTCGCCACCGGCGTGTGGCGCAATCTTGACGAGCTCGCCGAGCTTGTCCCCGAGCCGAACGCCGCGGATCGCTTCGAACCATCGATCGCCGCCAGCGCCCGCGAGCACCTGCTCTGCCAGTGGCGCGAAGCCGTCCACCGCGCTCTCTCCCCGAAAGCCGATACCCATGCCGCGCACTGAGAAACCTTTGCTCCCCCCTGTTAGAGCTGTGGGGCAGGTTGGCAACCTGCGGACCGATTGTCAATCGGTCCAGCCGGGCGCAGCCCGGCCGTGCGGCGACGGGCAAGAACCCGGGCCCAATTCAAGCTCTCAGAGTTCGTGGGTTTGGAGCTATGTTTCAGGTTCTGCGAACGATAGCCGGGCTGCCGCCCGGCTGGACCGATTGACAATCGGTCCGCAGGTTGAACAACCTGCCCCACAAAGCAGCCCAGCCACGATGACAATTTGGAGTCTCATCGCCGCGCTCCTGCTGCTCTCCGCTTGTTCCCCATGGACCGTGGTCCCGCTCTCCGATTCCGCCTCCGCTCCGGCCGATCCCAAAGCCCTGGTCGATCGCCTCTGGGACAGCCGCATCGTGCCCGCGGTACTCGACGCCGCCGTCGACGTCCGCGCGGTTCTCGATGCCGCGGCGTCCAATCCCGAGCGGGCGCGCGCGCAATTCGGGCCGACCCACGGCTTTCTTCTGCTCAAAGGCCGCGGCCGCGTGTTGGCCGTGGATGCGGCCTCGCTCTCCCATCCGGCCTCGCTCGACGTTCCACCCTTTGACGGCCGCGCGGACGTCACCCTGCAATTGGGCCCCGTCATTTTCGGCAGCGCCTTGCGCGACGCTACCGGCATCATCCGTTTCAGCGATTTCGTCAACCAGTTGCAATTCGCCGACGCAAGCAACGCATTGAACGAGCGCGCCGCCCGTGCCGCTCACGCCGCGGGCGACCCCGCCTCGCTCCGCGGCAAACTGGTTGAATTCGCCGGCGCCTGCGCCTGGAACCCGGGTACCTCGCCGGGTCAATCCATCGTGCCCGTGCGGCTGACCATAATTGGGGAGTGACACCGTTGACGACAGCACCCTCCCGACCCTTGCACATTCGGTGGCAGCGGGGGCGGCACAAAAGGTGGGACAGACGATCGTTTTTTGTCGTCTGTCAGGCTGTTGCGGCCTGGCGAGAGCCTGACAGACCACGAAAGACGATGGTTTGTCCCACCTCCTCACGGTGCGCCGCGAGGCCCTCCCATGACTGACCTCCCGATCCTCGAAGCCCGCGGCGTCGGCAAGACCTTTCCCGGCACGCAAGCCCTCGATTCGGTCGACTTCGCGATTTATCCCGGCAAGGTGCACGCCCTGGTCGGCGAAAACGGCGCCGGCAAATCCACCCTCGTCAAGATTCTGGCGGGCATCGAAACACCCACCACCGGCACGCTTCTCGAAAGCGGCCGCCCTATCCGCCTCGAATCCACTCGCGATGCCGATCGCTTCGGCATCGGCGTCATTCACCAGGAACTGAACCTGCTTCCCGACCTGAGCGTGGCCGAGAATATCTTCGTTGGCCACGAGCTGCGCCGCTACGGAGTATTGGTGGACCGGGCCGGCCAGCGGCGCGTCACGCGTGGGTTGATGGCTCGCCTGGACCATCCCATTCCGCCCGATACGCTGGTGGGCAGCCTGCCGCTGGGCCGTCGGCAACTGGTCGAAATCGCCAAGGCGCTGGCGCGCCGCGTACGCGTCCTGATGATGGATGAACCCACCTCCGCCCTCAGCGCGGCCGAAGTGGAGGTGCTCTTCCGCGTGGTGCGGGAGCTTACCGCCGCGGGCGTCGCCGTGGTTTATATTTCGCATCGGATGCAGGAACTGCTTCGTCTGGCCGACGACGTCACCGTGCTGCGCGACGGCCGCGTGGTGGGCCGAGCCGCGGCCGGCGAAATCGATGCCGGCTGGATCGTGGCGCGCATGACGGGGCGGGCCGCCGAAGCCCACCCGCGGGAAACCGCGGCCAGCTCGGACAAGCCCCCGGTCCTGCGCGCCGGTGAAATCGAGCTGCGCGCTGGCGAAATCGTGGGCTTGTACGGATTGATGGGCGCCGGCCGCACCGAGCTGCTCGAAAGCCTGATCGGGTTGCGGTCTTCCCAAGATCCCGTCTGGCTCGACGGCGCGCGCATCGACCGGCTCGACACCGCCGGCCGCATTCGCCGCGGCCTGGCCATGGTTTCTGAAGATCGCCAGCGCTCGGGCCTGGTGCCCACCCTGCCGCTCGGCGCCAACATTACCCTGGCCGCGCTTCGCCGTCTGGCGCGTGCGGGGTATCTTTCGGCGCGCACCGAGGATCGCGCCGCCGCCGCCCAGATTGCCGATCTGGGAATCCGCGCCGCCGGCCCGCGAGTGCCGATTACCGCGCTCAGCGGCGGCAATCAGCAGAAAGCCGTCATCGCGCGTTGCCTGCTCACTTCACCCAAGGTGCTCTTAATGGATCAACCGACCCGCGGCATCGACGTGGGAGCCAAGGAAGAAATCTACCGCCTGATGCGCCGCCTGGCCACTCAAGGCATGGCGATCCTGTTCGCCACCTCCGAAATTGCCGAGGTGCGCGACGTAGCCGACCGGATTCTGGTAATGGCGCGCGGGCGGATTGCCGCCGCCGTCACCGCCGCTCAGGCGACCGATGAAGCGCTGGTTGCCGCGGCCGGAGGCGGCGCGGCATGAGAGCCCACTTTGGCGAACTGTCCCGCGCCCTGCTGGCGGTGGTTCTGGTCGGCGGCATTTTCGCCTGGATCTCACCGGCCTTTCTCACCTCCGCCAATCTCACCATTCTGGTGAAACACGTCGCCATCAACGCCATTCTCGGGATCGGTATGACCTTCGTGATTCTGAGCGGCGGCATCGATCTTTCCGTGGGCGCCATCGTGGGCCTGGCCGGCATGGTGGCCGGCGGGTTGATCCACCATGGCCTGGTGTTTCGCGGCTGGGGGGTGGTGGTTTACCAGCACACCTGGCTGGTGGTCGCGGCCGCGCTGGCCACGGGTCTGGCGGTCGGGCTGGTCAACGGCCTGCTGGTTTCGCGCCTTTCCGTAGCTCCGTTCATCGCCACCCTGGGCACGCTCTACATGGCGCGCGGCGCGGCCCTGCTCTCTTCCGGCGGCGCCACCTTCCCCGATCTTGGCGGGCGTCCCGAACTGGGCAACACCGGGCTTCCGGTGCTGGGCGCGGGCACCTTCGCCTCGATTCCGCTCCCCATCTGGATCATGCTGGGGTTCGCGCTGGTGGCCGCGGTAGTGGCCGCGCGCACTCCCTTCGGCCGGCGCGTCTACGCCGTGGGCGGCAACGAACGCGCGGCGGAGCTGTCCGGCGTCCGGGTTCGCGGCATCAAGACCGCCGTCTACGCGATTTCCGGTTTCTGCGCGGCGGCGGTGGGCCTGATCATCGCGGCCGAGCTGGGCGCGGCCCATCCCGCCACCGGCGAAACCTTCGAGCTGAACGCGATCGCCGCGGTGGTGCTGGGCGGCACGTCGCTCTCGGGCGGCCGCGGATCGATCGGCGGTACCATCGTCGGCGCGCTGGTGATCGGCGAACTCGCCGACGGGCTGGTGCTGGCCGGCGTTTCCGAATTCTGGCAATTTGTCATCCGCGGCCTGGTGATCGTGCTGGCCGTGGTCGTCGACCAATTGCAACCGAGGAGGAGTTGAAAGTGTACGCTCAGTTCGGTTATCAGAGATCACCGTGGCGCACGCACTCCTGCGTGCCGCGTCGAGTCTCTACTCGACGCCTCTGCGCCCTGCGGCGGCGGGCGCCACTATTACTCGTGCTCGCCCTGGCCTCCCTCTTCGCCGCCTGTTCCCCCGCTCCGCCGGCCCGCAAAACCATCGCCATTATTACCCCCTCTCACGACAATCCCTTTTTTAAAGCCGAGGCCGACGCCGCCGCGGCCCGCGCCGGCGAATTGGGCTACCTTACCACCGTGAATTCCCACGACGACGACGCCCACCGGCAGGATGAGCTGATCGACGTGGCCGTCGCCAATCGCGCCTCCGCCATCGTGCTCGACAACGCCGGCGCCGACGCCACCGTCGCCGCCCTGCGCAAAGCCAAGGCCGCCGGCATCCCCTGCTTCCTGATCGATCGCGAAATCAACGCTACCGGCGTGGCCGTGGCCCAGATCGTCTCCAATAATTACCAGGGCGCGCAATTGGGCGGCCAGGAATTCGTCCGCCTGATGGGTGAGAAAGGCTCCTATCTGGAACTGCTGGGGCGCGAATCGGATAATAACGCGCAGATCCGCACGCGTGGGTTTCACGACGTGATCGACCGCTATCCCGGCCTGATCCTGGCCGGGCAGCAATCGGCCAACTGGAGCCAGACCGAAGGCTTCCAGAAAATGGAAACCATGATTCAGGCGCATCACGGCGTAAAGGGCGTGATCGCCGGTAACGACACCATGGCGCTGGGCGCCCGCGCCGCTCTCGAAGCCGCCGGCCTGGACAAAGTGATCGTGGTCGGTTTCGACGGCAGCCCCGACGCCATCGCGGCGGTCGGCCGCGGCGCCCTGGAAGCTACCGTGCTGCAGCCCGCCAGCGTGATTGCGCGCCTAGCCGTGGAAGAGGTCCACAAGTTCCTGACCACCGGCGCCACCGGCGCGCCGGAAAAACAATCCATCGATTGTGAACTGGTCACGCCCGCCAACGCCGCCGAGTTCGGCCTGTTCGGGCGAAAATAGGAGATTCGTCTTGTCTAAGCCAAGTATCGGAATCATTCTCGGTAATCGCGATTTCTTCCCGGACGCGCTCGTTGGCGAAGCCCGAGCGGACCTGCTGCGGGTCTTCGATCGGCTCGGCATCGAAGCCGTCGTGCTCGACGAACACAGCGGGAAACTGGGCGCGGTGGAAACCTGGGAGCACGCCAAACGCTGCGCCGAACTGTTCCGTGCCGCCCGCGACCGCATCCTCGGCGTGCTGGTGTCGCTGCCCAATTTCGGTGATGAAAAAGGCGTGGCCGACACCCTCAAGCTGGCCGAACTGAACGTCCCCGTGCTGGTGCAGGCCTACCCCGACGACCTCGACCAGTTCCACGTCGCCCGCCGCCGCGACGCCTTCTGCGGCAAAATCTCGGTCTGCAACAACCTGCGCCAGTACGGCATTCCGTTCAGCCTCACCACCCGGCACGTGGTCTCCCCGGCGGAGGAGAGCTTCGAAGCCGACCTGCGCGATTTCCTGGCGGTCTGCCGCGTGGTGCGGGGTCTGCGCCGGGCGCGCATCGGCGCGGTGGGCGCTCGCCCGAACGCCTTCAATACCACCCGCTACAGCGAGAAACTCCTGGAGGCTTCCGGCATCAGCATCTCCACCATCGACCTGTCGGAAGTGCTCGCCCTGACCCGCAAGATCCCGGACGGCGATCCGCGCCTCAAAACCAAGCTGGAAGAGATTGGCGCTTACGCCGACCCAACCGGTGTGCCCGACGCTTCGCTGCGGCAGATGGCGCGTCTCGCCATTGTATTGACCGACTGGATGCGTAACCTCGATCTCAATGCCACCGCCATCCAATGCTGGAACTCGATGCAGCAGAATTTCGGCGTCAACGTCTGCACCGTGATGAGCATGATGAGCGAAGCGTTGCTGCCCAGCGCGTGCGAAGTGGATATCGCCGGCGTGGTCGCCATGTATGCCATGCAACTGGCCTCGCTGCGGCCGAGCGCGCTGGTGGATTGGAACAACAACTACGGCAACGACCCCGACAAGTGCGTCTTCTTCCACTGCGGCAACTGGGCCAAGAGCTATTTGCCGGACATTCGCATGGGTACGGCGCCGATTCTGGGCAGCGTTCTGGGCGAGGAGAACACCTTCGGAGCGCTTTCCGGCCGCACCCCCGCCGGACCGGTGACGTTCGGACGCATCAGCACCGACGATCGCGCCGGCCGAGTGCGCACTTACGTTGGCGAGGGGAGCTTCACCGGCGATCCGCTGGACACCTTCGGCAATCGCGCCGTGGTGGCGATCCCGGGGCTTCAGAAATTGATGCGCTACATTTGCCGCAACGGCTTCGAGCACCATGCCGCCATGAACGCTTCGCACTCGGCGGCGGCTCTGGAAGAGGCTTTTTCGAGTTACCTGGGCTGGGAGGTGTACCGCCATGAGGGATAGCCCTAAAGGGAAATTCCCACATGACGTACACTTTTGCTACATTTCACAATAGAGAAGGCCGCGCCGAGTTGAGGAAATCGGCGCCGACCTGAGCGCGCCGGGCCGCCCGCCGGTGCCGAAGGATTGCCATGGAGAACGACACTTTAACCATCACGGACAACCGGACCAACAAGACCTACACCATTCCGATCGCCAACGGCGCCGTGCGCGCGTTGGACCTACGCCAGATTAAGACCGGGCCGGACGATTTTGGCTTGATGACCTACGATCCGGCCTTCATGAACACAGCGTCGTGCCACAGTGCGATCACGTATCTGGACGGCGACGCCGGTATTCTGCGGTATCGCGGCTACCCCATCGAGCAACTGGCCGAGCATTGCACCTTTCTGGAAGTCGCGTTCCTGCTGCTGAACGGCGAGCTTCCCACCCAGGAAGAGTTGGAAAAGTGGAACCAGGCGGTCATGCAGCGCACCATGATCCACGAAAACGTGAAAAAGTTCATGGACGGGTTCCACCACGACGCCCACCCCATGGGCATTCTGATCAGCACCGTGGCGGCGCTTTCCACCTTCTATCCGGATGCACGCATTCTTTCCAATCCCTTGTGCAACCGCAAACAGATTGTGCGCCTGATCGGCAAGATGCCCACCCTGGCCGCCTGCGCGTACCGCCATCGCCTCGGCCTGCCTTACGTTTATCCCGATCCTTCGCTGAGCTACACCAAGAACTACATGAACATGTTATGGCGGCGTACCGAGCCGACCTACGTGGCCAATGAGGTTCTGGCGCGGGCGCTGGAGGTCCTGTTCATTCTCCACGCCGACCACGAACAGAACTGCAGCACCAGCACCATGCGCGCCGTGGGCAGCTCCAACGCCGACCCGTTCGTAACCACCGCCGCGGCCATTGCCGCGCTCTCCGGCCCGCTTCACGGCGGGGCCAACGAGGAAGTGCTGCGCATGCTGGACGAGATCGGCGCCATCGAGAACATCCCCAACTACATCGCCGAGGTCAAGGCCGGGCACCGCAAGTTGATGGGCTTCGGCCACCGCGTGTATAAGAACTACGATCCGCGCGCCCGCATCATCAAACGGGTGGCGGAGGAAGTGTTCGAAGTCACCGGGCGCAATCCCAAGATCGACATCGCGCTGGAACTGGAGAAGATAGCGCTCAACGACGACTACTTCATCAAGCGCAAGCTGTATCCCAACGTGGATTTCTACTCCGGCATCATCTACCAGGCGATGGGATTCACGCCCGACCAGTTCACCGTGCTGTTCGGCATCCCGCGCACGGTGGGCTGGCTGGCGCAGTGGCAGGAACTACTGCAGGACCCGGAAAGGAAAATCGCCCGCCCGCGGCAAATCTACGTCGGCCAGGAAGTGCGCGATTTCGTCCCCATCACGCGGCGCGCGCAGGTGGAAATGGCCGCCGTCTAGCTGAGTGGGACAGGCCTCCCGGACTGTCGGCGCATCGAATCGACTGTTCAGGCACGCCGACAGGCCAGGAGTCCTGTCCCACTATCGATACGCTTCTGTCACGGCCTGCTTCAGGAACGCCAGGTCGGCGCGGATGGCGGGCAGGGAATCGGTGGAAGCGGGATCGACGTAGATGGTGATCGGGCCGCGGTATTTCGCTTGCGCCAGCACCGCCAGCACGCCCGGCCAATCCACCATTCCCTGGCCCAATCTGGCCGGCCCCAATTTGCCATCGCCATCGGCGGCCCTGGCGTAGTCGCGCGCCGCAATCATCTTGAGCCGCGGCAGGGCGGCGCGCAAACCCGCCAGGCATCCGTCACCGCCGGTCCGCGCGGCGGTATAAGCCGGATCGAATACGTAGCCCACCGCTTTGGCATCGAGGCGCGCCAGCGGGTCGCCGCCGGCAGCCGTCAGCGCCGCGACGGTTTCCGGCGCCAGGCCGACCGCCGTTCCGGTTTGGCGCGCAATCGACGCCAGCAGCGCCAGTTCCCGCGGCATGGTGCCCGGCGATTTGGAGCGGCCGGGGACGAACAACGGCACGCCCATCATCCCGGCCACGGCCATGGAAAGGCGCACGGCGCGGTCCTGCGGCGAAAAGGACTGGGGCGTCGATATCGCCACCGCGTCCAGCCCCACACCGGTCAACGCTTCCACGAAACGCATCAGGTCCAGGTCGGCATGCTCGGGGGTGACGTGCGCACCCGGCGCAACGGCGATGGCGGCGCCGTCGAATCCCATCATCCCCAGCAGACCGCCCATCTCGTCGTAGCCGATCTTGACAAGCGCCTCCGAATCCAGGCAGATCGCCGGCATCGCCCGCGGCCGCGGCCCATTGGCGTTGCGATCCTGCGCCGCCAGCGCGCTTGCCGTGAGCGCCAGCGCGTGCCGCCGGGTGAAGAGCATACCCGTAGTGTACGCCGCCAGGCGCGTTCGGATGCCTTATTTCGCGGAGAGCATCTCGGCCCGCTCCCGTTTCGGGGAAGCGGGTTCCACGTTGACGGTGATGTAGCCGGAGGGGGCGGTGACCGTAGTGAAGCTGACATCGTCTTTGCAGCCCGGATCGGTGTGAGTCCACGCGCCATCCACAAAGTCGCCCTCGCAGAAGTGCGATTTTCTCTCGTCGATGGCGACTCGCCTTACCGACTCCCGGTAGGTGTTCACCGCGAAGTAGGCGGTTCGGTCGGCGCGGCTCAGTTTTCCACCAGCGAGAGCTCTTTGCATATCCGCGGCCAACTCGTCCGGCCGAAAGTAAACGCTAAAGGTGAAGTCGGGGCTGGCGTGCTCGTCCGATGCCAGAGGCTGGCCAGTTACTGAATAGGTGACTTCATAGGCCGGTGCGGACGCTTCGGTTTCGGCTGACGGACAGGCGATGGAGCCGCCGGGATCCCTGAAAGCAAGCTGTTTGCAATAATTCGAGTCCATGGTGTATTTGACCCTGGTCGCAACCTTGACCAGCTTCATTTTTTCGAATCGAATCGTGCCGGGATCGGCTCCAGCCGGAAGGTAGGCAAGATGGGTGAAGGGGCGGAGATCCTCGGTATGCATCTCCATGCCATCCGGCTTGGCGGCTACCGCGGGTACTGATTTATTGGATTCGCCGGCGCGAAGCGGGGCGAGCCACAGTCCTCCGCTCAGCAGGGCTACCGTGGTCGGGGCGAAAAGGCGTCGCAGCATCGTTTTAACTCCTCTGAATGTAAAGGCGGGGAATTCGCGGTGGAGCGATCACGGTGGGATATAATTTTGCCATGGAGGTGCAGGGTCTCTCCTCGGTTGCGCTGACCCGCATGCTGAAGGCCTGGAGCGGCGGTGACCGCTCCGCGCTCGATAGTCTGACGCCTGTGGTCTACGCCGAACTGCACCGCCTGGCCCAGTACAACATGGCCGGGGAACGCGAAGGTCACCTCTTACAGCCCTCGGCGCTAGTCAATGAAGCCTTTGTCCGCCTGATGCGTGGCGCACCGGTGGAGTGGGCCAGCCGGGCGCACTTCTTTGCGGTTTCCGCCCGTCTGATGCGGCAGATTCTCATCGATTTCGCGCGTGCCCAAAACACCGGCAAACGTGGCAACCGCGCGCCGCACGTCGATATCTCCGAGATCAAGGATGCTCCCGGAAAGGCGGGGAGCCCGGTCGATCTGATCGATCTCGATGCGGCCTTGGAGGATTTGTCCGGGCTTGACGCGCGCCAGGCACAGGTGGTGGAGTTGCGCTACTTCGGCGGACTGGAAAACGCGGAAATTGCCGCGGTTCTGGGAGTCTCGGAACCTACCGTCGTCCGGGACTGGCGGGTGGCGCGCGCCTGGCTCTTCACCAGACTTCAACCCCCGAACGCCGCCGTAAATCGCCCCATCAAATGACGGCAGACGAGTACCGGCGGGCCGGTAGCCGCTGAGGGCCAGCCTGACTCAGATGTGGGCCAGACGATCGTTTTTTTGTCGTCTGTCAGGCTGTTACGGCCAAGCGAGGGCCCGACAGACCACGAAAGGCGATGGTCTGTCTCACCTCCTAATCACCTTTTTATGGCTTTCTCCGGGTTGGCGCGCCAGCGCGCGTGAACACCGTTTCGCGTTCGCCTTTCTCCCACAGACGCTCGGTTTCGGCGTCTTTCAATCCGGCCACGCGGCCCACCAGCAGAAATGGCGGCAAGGCGTAGCGCAGCGTTTTCCAGCGCGCCATTTCGATCAGGTCCCCCAGGGCGCGGTCGCGGATCAGCCCGAGGGTCGCCTCGTCGCCCGCATCGGTCAGGATGAGTAGCGCTTTGGTGGACTCCAGCCGGTCGGAAAGCATGATCGAGTGCAATAGCTCGACCAGCCAGGTGGGCGAGACGCGCAGATTGCGATCGGGGTGCTTCTGCCCATAAACGCCCACCGCCGCCAGGGCATGCATGGCGTTGACCCGCACCGAATCGTCGGGGTCCTGCAAGGCGAACTGCAGATCGTTAAGGATCTCCTTTTTGTCCGGCGCGTAGCCGATGACGGTTGCCGCGATGGCCCTCTCTTCGCCGGAAGCGTCGCTGCGCAGCACGTCGCGGAGCCACGAAGTGTGCTGGCCGGCAAAGTCCTGGAACCGGCCCTGAAAACTGCGCGCGTCCGCGTCGGCCATCAGCGGGTGGCCGGAGGTCAGGTCTTCGGCCGCTTCGCCGCGGGCCGCGGCCTTGGCGACGGCAACCAGGTATCCGTGGTAGGTATCGGCCAGTTCCTGGGGCAGGTGCGCGCCACCATCCGGCATAGAGCGCATGGAAGGCCGGGGAGCGCCCTTTTCTTCAACGCCGACAAACACCTGCGCCACCGAGCCGTCGCAGCACACCGCTTCGATTCGGGCCAGGACCACGCCAGGGAGCTTTTCGATGGCGTCTTCGGCGTCGCCTTTAGATGCCGGCAACCCTCCGCCGGAAGCGAGCCCGGCCGCCGCCATTACCTTTTCCGCCGAAACCTTGCGCAGGCCATAAACGTTGATATCGCCGATGCGCGGGGCCTGGGCCCAAGCCCCGCACGCCAGAAGAGCTACCGCAGGAATAGACTTCACTGGAGCATAAGACGCTCTAGAGCCCCCGGTTGTTGCCGGGCGATTTCTTCACGCCTGTGGCCGCGCTAAGCCCCTGACCGCATGATTTTGTGCGGTAGCGTGAAACCACTCCCTCACGGTCGTGGCTCGTAACCGAGCCGCGCGCGTCAGCAAGCGGTTGCTGATTGGCACCGGATCTCCTGGTCATGGTACTAGGCCTGCTTTTCCGCCAGTGGCCCGATTACCGGCAGCACGATTCTCTTCCCCTGGTAAGCCGACACAATCATGAAGACCCAGAAGAGGAACATGGCCAAGTGGATCAGCGACGTAATCAGGAGCAAAAACCCGAAGCCGCCGCCGTAATAAGTGGCGCCGATCACGATCATGTGAAGGATCGATATGCCGACCCAGATCACGACGCACGCCACCCATAGAAAGATGGACTGAAAGGCATGGAAGCGGATCGTCTTGTTCTGGTTGTAGGGAGCCAGCACGAGGAAAACGACTCCCGTTATGACGCCTAGAAGGTAGCACAAGGCCGAAGCCGCGTTATCGGTCAAACCGGGGGCGGCGGCCACCGGAGGGGGCGCATAGGCTCCCGGGGGCGGAGGCGCAGCGGCCCCCGCGGTCGCGCCACACTTGGCGCAGAAACGGCCTTCCATCGGAGCGCCACAACTCGCACAAAATGCCATGAAATCTCCTTATTGTGAGAACTTTATCCTGGAAAACCCAGTGTTTGCAAGAGTTTTCCGAAAATTCAGTACCGGTTTCCATAGCCCGGCCAAGCCGCCGCCAGTTGGGCGATCCAGCCGCCCAGCCAAACCGCGGTCGCGCCTCCGGCATATACCAACGCCGCCAACCGCAGGAAATTCCGCGCACGCCCGGTCGTCGCTTTTCCCAGCCACTCGGCTAGGCCCAGGCCCAATAGTACCATCGCAGCCACCACCAGGCCCGCCATCAGCGCCGTGCCGCCGGGGGACATGCGCCAGGCACGCCACCATTCGCCATGCACGGCCAGCGCGGCCGCGCGAGTCATGCCGCAGGCCGGACAGGGAAGCCCGGTCTGGCGGCGAAAGGCGCAAACCCAGGCGAGCGGGCGGCCCGCCAAAGTCACTCCATTTTCATCGCCGGAAACCAGCAGGCGCAAGACCAGCAGATCGGCGGCGATCAGCGCGCCGACTACGGTTTTGGCGGACGGAACGCGGGCAGGCTTACCTGGCCCGGAGGGTGGGACAGACGATCGTTTTTTGTCGTCTGTCAGGCTGTTAGGGCCTGGCGAGGGCACGACAGACCACGAAAAACGATGGTCTGTCCCACGGATTGACAGGCGGCAATACACTCTGCGAGACAAAGGGCTCACATTCCAGACGGGTTATTGATCACGTAGCAGCCTACGGCCTTATCGTGCAGGGTTTGCCCGCGATCATCCCAAAGCGGCCACAACATGTCCAGCAGGGAGCCGAATGGAACAAAGCCCAATCCGACCCGGGCCAAAAGGCGGACAAAAGCGTTCCCCTGCGTGAGGAGGTTGCCGTAAGCGTCTACAACCTTAACTTTCACCACTCCCTGGCCGATCGAAAAGCCGCGCTGGGCAATCAGGTAGACGGAGTTATAGAAGCCCACCAGCAGGGTCGCAACTGGGAACAGAAGCAATAACATGCAGCACATGCCGTTGAATGCGCCGTGCCCGCCCAGGCCGGCGATTCCCGCCAGCACCGTTCCGAGTATAAGGTAGAGAACCACCATGCCGGCGCCGATCAGGAGGCCGTCGATCAGAAAGCCGATCACCCGATTAGCCCAGGTGGCGTAGCCGGCATCGAAAACGGAAGGGGCCCGCGCACCGGGCGCCGCCGGTTGCGCCCAGGCAGCCGGCTGGGAGGCCGCATACGGTGGCGCTGCAACGGGAGTCTGCGGGGAGCCGCAGGATGGACAGAAGGCCGTCCCTTCATTCATGGACGCGCCACATTTCGCGCAGTAAATCATGATTTCAACCTCGGGTCGCTGGACAGGGCGTAAATGTTACGAAATTCACGCCAGCGAGGTCTAGCTTATATCGACTGGGGGTGGAAAGCCAAGGAAAATCAGCGGCCTGGAGATCCCAAAACCACCAAAGGCAGGATCGCGCCAATCGCCGCGCAGGCAATTAGCGCCGTGTTGCCCGCGCCCAGGAAGGAAAAAAACAGCCCGGCCAGCGATCCGACACCGGCCCCGGCCACTGCGATCATAATGCGCTTACCCATTGCGTTTACTCGATTGTAGCGCCGCGGCGGGGTCGGTTATCGCGGCGAATCGGGCTTGTCGGGGTCTCCGGTGATGAACACTTTTTCTCCGGGGCGGACCAGTTTCAGACGGTCGCGGATCTCGAGCTCCTGTTGGGCCGGGTTCTCATCCATGCGCTTGATGTGTTCGCGCATTCGTTCGACTTCCTTGGCGAGGGCGGCGTTGTGCTGCTCCAACTTCTGAATCTGGTCCTGCTTCTCCAGCAGCGCATGGACGCCCCTGGGGCCGCAAAGGGTTTCCACCGCATACCCGACGACCAAAAAAAACGCCGCTACGTAAGCAATCCTGCCGAACGGTACTTTCATCCTACGACTACCCGGAAGATAATGGTAACATTGCTGACCCCGGTTGCTCTGCAATATTTTCCCGAATGACTAATATCATAGTGATTTTTTGTGCGTGCCCGAACCAGGATGAGGCCGGCAGTCTGGCCCGGCGCCTGGTGGAACGTAAGCTGGCGGCATGCGTGACCATCCTTGGCGCAACTCGCAGTTTCTATCGCTGGCAAGGAGCGATCGAGTGCTCCGAGGAATGTTTGCTCCTGATCAAAACCTCGCGCGGGCAATTTGACGTGTTGCGCCGCGAGATCGAGTCAGTCCATTCCTATGAGGTCCCCGAGGTGCTTGCGCTGCCGGTAATCGCCGGAGCGCCGAGATATCTCGCATGGCTTGCCGCCAGCCTCGAGGACTCCGGCTCCGAGGAGCCGGCCCAGTGAGCGGCCGTCCGCTTGCCGCCGGCCTGGCCCTGATTTTCGACATGGACGGGGTGGTGGTGGATTCCAATCCACTCCACCGCATCGCTTGGGCGGAGTACAACCGGCGCTCCGGGCTGGCCACCACCGAAGAAATGCAGCAGCGCATGTACGGCAGACGGAACGACCAGATCGTGCGCGACTTTTTCGGCGACGGCCTGACCGATGAGGAAGCGATCCGCCGTGGCAAGGAGAAGGAAGCGCTGTTCCGGCAACTGGCTTCGGGGCGAGTAAAACAAATGTTAGTTCCCGGCATTCGTGAATTCCTGGAGCGCTACCGGAGCGTTCCGAAGGCGCTGGCCACCAATGCGGACCGTGAAAACACCGACTTCATTCTGGCGGAGTCCGGCCTTCGCCCTTACTTTTCGGTAGTGGTGGACGGCGGTCAGGTGTCGAAACCCAAGCCCGACCCGGAGATTTATCTTCTGGCCGCGGCACAATTGGGAGCAATTTCCCGCAATTGTATTGTGTACGAAGATTCTCAGTCGGGATTAAACGCCGCTCTGGCGGCAAGAATGAGGGTAGTCGGTATACTAACTTCGCATGCTAACTTGCCGAATGCGGCAATTTGTGTCGATAATTTTCTAGACAACGAGTTACTTGGATGGATGGAAGCCCAGTCGGCTGTCGCTTAACTTCCGCAATATTGCTGGCGCTGCTGGCGGCGCACAACCTGCCCGGCGCGGAAGCGGACAGCCGCCAGCGGACCGACGCGTTCCTTTCGCTTCGCCAGCTTAACGAACGAATGCCGCCGGACCTGGAAGCCGCCCACGCCGGCGAGCGCGCGATGATTCGAGGCACCGTAAACTCACGCGCTTTTCGCTTACGCGGTTACAGCATCCTGACCATTGAAGATTCCGCCGCCGGCGCGGCGCTGCAGATGTTCGGCGACGACCAGCAGCAGTTGCAGGCGTACCAGCCGGGCGACGAAATCGAGGCCCGCGGAGTGGTGTCGATGGTGGATGGTATGGTGGTGCTGGTGCCGGACGGAATCTCTCTGCTGGCACGGACGTCGCCGCCTCAGGCCATCGAGGTGCCTTCGCTGCCGGGAGCGGATTACCTGGGGCGGTTGGTGCGCGTTACTGGAAGGATTCGTCACAGCGCCTCGGCCGCCTCCGGGGTTTACCTTGTTCTGGAGCAGCCCGGGGGCGCGTTTAACGTCTTTATGCCGACCGGTCCGGATGGATCCGACGGCGGTTTTGGCGCGGTTCGAGTGGGCGACGACATCGAAGTCACCGGGGTTGGTTTCCAGTACTGTACGCATCCCCCGTTCAACCGCGGTTACCAGGTGATGGTGGGATCGCCGGCGCCGGTCACCGAAAAGCCGGGCACGCACGGGATATCGCCGGTTTTCGTGTTGGGATTTCTGGCTTTGATGGCGCTGGTGGGGTTGTTCCTGTGGCGGCGGGAGGGGCGCTTGCGGGCTCAGCGGGAGAGGCTGCGCAAGATCTACCAACTGGGCGAGGAAATCCTTGGCGCGCCCTCGGCGGAAGCCATATTCAAGCGGATCGAGGACGCCCTGCCCCCGATTCTGGACGTGAACCAGGTGCGCCTGTATTTATACAACCGGGGATCGAAGACTCTGGACGGAGTTTCGGGCGACACGGGGGAGGCGGTATCCATTTCGCTTTCGACCCCGCCCAACGGCCCGCCCGCCGGCGCGGTGGCTTGCTTCCACTACCGCACCCTGCTGGCCATCCCCGACATCGACCGCAGCCCTTTTCCCGTATCGGGTCCGGCGGGCGTGGCCGCTCCGAAATCGCTTCTGTTCGTTCCCATGCTGGCGCAGAAAGAGGTGGTCGGCGTGATGGAACTGGATCAGGACGACCGCCCGCGCGACTTCTCGGCGGATGAACAGGCGTGGGCGCAGCACCTGGGTAACCAGATCGCCGTCTCGCTGCGCCTGCTCAGCCGGCGTTCGGTGCAGGAGCAGCTCTTCCGGACGGAGAAGCTGGCCGCGGTGGGCCGCCTGATTTCCGGTATCGTCAACGACCTGGAATCGCCCCTCTCCTCGATCGGCGAACTGGCCGAGGGAGCGCTGGAACGCGCCCGCGGGGGAAATCTCGAGCGCGATGTTTCGGCCATCGCCAGTGAAGCCCGAAAAGCCGCTTCCATGGTGGCGCGCCTGCTGTCGTTCGCCTCCGAGGACGCGGCCGAGGCTCGGCCGGTGCCCATCTCCACGCTGCTGCGCGGCCTGATCGATTTTCGCGAGGGCGATTGGAAGGCTTCCGGGATTCGGCTGCGGGACCTGACTTCGCGCGAGCCGCTACAGGTGCTTGGCTCGCAGGGTCAACTGGAGCAGGTGTTTTTGAACCTGCTGGTACACGTGGAACAGTCCCTGGCCGACGCCCCGACCAAAGTGCTGACGATTCGCACCAGCGTGCTGGCGCGGCGGCTGCTGGTGGAGATCGTTTTTTCCGGCGGCCGGGAAGCGCGCGACGCCGAAGAAACCGCGGCCGTGCTGGGCGTCACCCGCAGCGTGATTGCCGGCCACGGTGGCGAAGTCCGCCTGATCGAACGGCTGAACGAAGATCCGCGCTTCGAAATCGAGCTCCCGCTCGCCGCCACCGATCGCACCCAAACCACCGTGATGCCGGCCGCCCCGCACAGCGATTCGGTACGGCGGCTGACGGCGCTCGCCATTGAGCCGGACGAAGCGGTGCTGCGGCAACTGGTGGGGCTGCTGGCGGCGCGCGGCTACCGGGTGGTGCCGGCGCCGGACGCCGACAACGGGCTCGACATGGCGCAGCGCATGCGTTTCGATGTGGCCCTGTGCTCGGTGCATGCCGGCGGTCTGAATTGGGTGGAGCTGGCGGAGCGGCTGCAGTCGCGCGTGGGCGTTTTCATTCTCCTCTCGGATCGCTACGACCCGGAGCTGGCCGCCGATTTCGAAGGCAACGGACGCTTCGTGCTGGCCAAGCCGCTGCAGGAAGCGGAACTGATCCGCTGCCTGCGCGGCATCGAAAAGGCCGCGCCGGCCAAAATCATCCGCTTCAAGAACGGGGTGGCGTAGAAAAGCTTTCAGCGATCAGCGGTCAGCTTTCAGCTAGGGCCGCCCTGCGAAATCGCTAATGCTCGCTACTCTCCGGCAAGGTCCAGGATCTTCCGCTCCACCTGAGGCGACACAAAGAACCGTGCTCGCGTGCGCAAAGCTTCCACTTCCGGCTTCACGGCCTGAATCTGTCCGTCTTTCTTGGCGCGCAGCAACACACCGAGCAAGCCTGTAACCCGCAGACCGGCGCGCTCAGCCGCAGTACGGCCGTCGCGTTCGTCCAGCAGAATCCAATCGGCGGACATTTCCAGAGCGAGCGCTATAGCCGCGGCTTCCCCGGGATCGAGAGTTGCTTCGAGCAGCCGTGCCACCCTTTCGTCCCGGAGTGCATGCGGTTTGATCCAGCCTTCGCGGAAGGCTTGTTGGATGCCCTTTGACGCGTCCGCGTGAGAAAGTCGGTCGAGTTCGCTCTTCACGGCTTGAGGAATCCTGATCTGCCCGAACTGCGTCTGAAGGAGATTAAGGCGGCCGATAATTGCGAGGTTGCAGATCGGCGAGGTGTTACTCACTACGAGTATAGGAGACATCTTGCGCGAACTCCGCCTCGCCGTAGTGCCGGGCGATGCCGCGCTGCCCGACTAACTCGCCGAAGGGCATACGGTCCATCTCCGCGAGCTCCGCGGCCTTCCCCAGTGAAAGCGCGCCTTGAGCGTAGAGCGCGATAGCAAGCTCGGACCGGAGCCGCTGCGCAATCTCCCCTTCGGGAATGCGGAGGCCCTGGAGAACCGAGTCCGGGATATTCAACGTCATTCCCATGACCTCACGATACCGCTGTTGGGGCAGCGGATGCCAGTTGCCGGTAGCCATGAGGGCCGCCGATCCGATGCGAAATATGATCACGAAAACCGGGTGCTCGGCCAGAAGAATGAGTTTTTTTCGTCAAGAAACGGGGGGACAAACAGTAACCCCTGCGGTTGGTTTCTTCTCGGCTCCAGGGCAGCGAAGTCGCCGGAGAAGTTGGGGGCATCCGGGATGAGGACAAAGCGGCGGGACAGCCTGTCACGGTTTCTTATCTGAATCATCCCCAAATCGCGGCCATCCACGGTGGAAGCTACTTCGATGGTTTCTGCTTCCGGAGCTCCTCGGCGTCGATGCGGTCCTTGGCCCGGCCAGTCGCGTCCTTGTTCCGGAGAAGAGACGACCGGCCGATGAAGGTGACGGGTAGGCCATCGATTTCGCCGGTGGCGCGGTCTTCCCATGCATCGTCGAAGCTCACGCCTGTGACGGAAGTCATCAGGTCAATACGGTTCGGCTCGTAACCTAGCTGGATCACTTTTCCGGCAACCGTCAGATCGGAGGCGGATATATCGAGGCTGCCGAATCCGAATTGAGAAAGCGCCCGCAGGACGCGATCCGCGTTGGCGTGGCTGGGGCGAATCAGGAAATCGATATCAGCGGAGTACCGAGGGAATCCGTGCCACGAAACGGCGAGCGCGCCGACGACCAGATACTCAACTTCGTTCGAGTTCAAGCACTCGATAAACTCTCGCAAGTCTCTGCTCAAAGGCATCGGGGTGGGCTCGCTCTCGGAGTTCGAAGAAAATGTCGGCCCGCTGCTGCGGGGTCATCCGAGCGCGGGAAAGGGCATCGGCGGCATCGGCTTCCTCAAAGGTGTCGAAAACGCGGACTACTTTCTCCATAATCTTAATTTTACGCCGGTTGTTCGAGTTCCGGCGGTAGCGGTAGGGCCGTCCCGGTACCTGGGCGCGGTAGGTCAGCCCTCATTTCTCCCGCTCGTTCTTATATACCTGCCCGTCCTTCATCACGAATTTCACGTGCTCGAGTAAGGTCGCGTCGGTGCGTGGATCGCCTGCGACGGCGATCACGTCGGCGAAGGAACCTGGCGCAACCAAGCCCACTTCCTTGCCGCGGCCCAGGAGTTCGGCGGCATTGGCCGTGGCGGTGCGAATCGCGTCGATCGGCTTCATTCCGTACTCGGTCATGACGGCGAACTGGCGGGCATTGTCGCCGTGGGGATAGACTCCGGCATCGGTACCGAATGCCATTCGCGCCCCGCCCAGCATGGCGCGCCGGAAATTCTCGCGTTGCAGCTTGCCGAGCCGGCGCTCCTTTTCGATGGATTCGGGCAGCATGCCGTGCTTGGCGCCCTCCTCCAGAATGAACGTGTCGTTATAGATGTCGAACACCAGAAACGTGCCGTGCTGCTTCGCCAGGGCGATACCCTCGTCGTCGATCAGGCTGGAGTGTTCCACCGAATCGATGCCGGCCCGAATCGCATCCTTGATCGATTGCGTGCCGTGGGCGTGCGCGGCCACCTTCCGCCCGAGCTTATGCGCCTCGTCGGCAATGGCCTGCATCTCTTCGAGCGTATATTGCGGTGTGCCGGGCTGGTCGCCTTTCGACAAGACCCCGCCGGAAGCGCAGATCTTGATGAGGTCGGCGCCGTATTTGATCACCTCGCGAACCTTGGCGCGAGCCGCCCACGGCCCATCGGCGACGCTCGGCGCCGTGTAGTGGAACTCGGGCGCCAGCAGATTGTTGTCGCAATGGCCCCCGGTGATCCCCAGCGCCGGCCCGGATACGAACATACGCGGCCCATCGATATCGCCGGCCTCGATTCCGTCGCGCAAGGCGACATCCGAGTATCCGTCCGCGCCCACGTTGCGGACGGTGGTGAAGCCCGCCAGCAGCGTCTGGCGCGCGTTCCTGACGCCGGTGACGGTCGAGCGCGGCACGGAAATGCCCAGACCTTCGTAACCCGCATCGGTGGGATTCATCGTCAGGTGAACGTGCACATCGATCAGGCCAGGTAGGCAGGTGGCCTCGGGGAGTTGTACCACCTGCGCACCCGGTGGAATCGCAAGGCCGGCGCCCACCGCCGTCACCTTGCCGCCGGACGTGAGAATGACGGCGTTTTCGATGAGATTCCCCGATTGCACATCGAGCAGCCGCCCGCAGCGCAACGCGACCGCAGCGCCGTCGGGCGCCGCCGCGAAGGTTACACCGGCGGCAAGCCAAACCAGCAAAGAAGCGATTTTCATGTATATGCCAATTTAACCAAGCGCTGCCGATTCGGCAATCGGCTAGCTGCAAGCCGATCGTCGATCGCTGAAAGCTTCCCCGCTACAATGAATGTTCGCATGGCGAAGCGCGGGGCGTTTATCACTTTCGAAGGCATGGACGGGTCGGGCAAGACGACCCAGTTGCGGCGTCTGGCGGCGCGCCTGCGCGGCCGCGGGCGCACTGTAGTGGAGACGGCCGAGCCGGGCGGTACGCCCATCGGAGTGCAGATCCGCCGCGTGCTGCTCGACAGTGCCAATCGGGAACTGTGCCCCAACGCCGAACTGCTGCTGTATTTTGCCTCGCGGGCGCAGAACGTGGACCAGTGCATCCTGCCGGCGCTCGAGCGCGGCGAAATCGTATTGGCCGACCGCTTCACGGATTCCTCGCTGGTGTATCAGGGCTATGGACGCGGTCTCGGCTCGGAAAACGTGCTGGCTCTGGACCGGATCGCCTGCCGCGGACTGAAGCCCGACCTGACCTTACTGGTGGATATCGATGCCGCCACCAGTTTGGAACGCGCCCATGCGCGCAACGCCGCCGCGGTTTCGCGCGACCGCATGGATGAACAATCGCTCGAGTTTCATCGCACTGTATACGAGGCCTATCACCGCCTCGCCGCGCGCGAGCCAGAGCGGGTCAAGCTGGTGGATGGCGCCGCGGATATGGATGCCATCGAACGCGCGGTCTGGGAACTGGTGAGCGCGCATGTTTGAGGGTTTTTGCGGGAATGCGCACGTGGCCGGCGCCCTGGAACAGATGCTGGCGAGCGGCCGGCTGGCGCAGACCCTGCTGTTCGCGGGCGCCGAGGGCGTCGGCAAAGCCACCCTCGCCCGCCGCCTGGCCGCCGAAATCCTGCCCGATCCGGCGCGTATCGAGTTGGACGATTTGAGCTTGCCGGAGAACCTGGAAATCGTCGCCGGGCGCGAAAAGCTGGCTCCCGAGAAACGCAACGAAGACCCGCTGCTGTTTGCCAGCCATCCGGATTTCGTTACCTTCGCTCCCGACGGCCCGCTGCGCCAGATCTCCATTCAGCAAACCCGCCTGCTCAAGGAGCGTTCCCAATTCCTGCCCAATAAAGGCAGCCGCCGGGTGTTTCTGATCGATCGCGTGGACCGTGCCAACGAACAGGCAGCCAATTCGCTGCTCAAGACGCTGGAAGAGCCGCCCGATCACCTGATCCTGATCCTCACCGCCGAGAACGCCTACGACCTGCTGCCCACCATCCGCTCGCGGTCGGTGCCGTTTCAGTTCGCGCCGCTCAGCCCGGAAGAGATGGCGCGGTTCGTGCGCAGCCGCGGCCTGGACCACGCGGAGCGGCGCATCGCTCTGGCGGGAGGAAGCCCGGGCGTGGCCGTGACGCTCGATCTGGAAGCCTACGACAAACGCCGCTCGGCCATGCTGGCGCTGCTCCGGGTGGCCGCCGGCGCCGCTCCCTTCGCCACCTGGCTGCCGGTTTCCGAAGCTATCGCGCGCAGCCGGAACGAAAAGCTGGAGCTCTACCTGAAAGTCCTTTACGAGCTGCTGCGGGACCTGCTCCTGCTGGAGGAAGGCGCCGGCGCCATTCGCAACGCCGATATCGCCCGCGAGTTGGAAGCGCTTGCCGCCAAAGTCTCCTTCGCCTGGCTGCGGAAAGCCGTCGAACGCACCGACGAGATCGCGCGCCTGATCCGCCGCAATATCCAGAAGAGCATCGCCCTGGACGCCATGATCGCGGAACTGCGCGGGAGTTAGGGTTCATCGTGAAATAACCATGCCAAGTTTCGGCTCGCGGGGCAGTGGGTCGGCCCGTGGGGCAGACCATCGTTTTTTGTGGTCTGCCACCGTGTCATTCCGGTCGCCGGCGATCTCGCGCCGATAAGAGGCCGAATGGGAGGACGAGCGAGAATGTTTGGCTCGGTGGTGTAGGGCCACAAAGTACGATGGTCTGCCCGACAGGTTCTGCGAGCGGTCGAAATGCGACGGAAGGCTTCAACTCATTTTCCATTGTCCCCGCCGTGCCCAATCGCGCGATCATACAGGAAGAGGATTCAACCCACGAAGCGCGGCGTCTTTCCGCTCACCGCCGGCCTGGTTTTCGCCGCCATGGCAATCGCTCAGGATCTGCCTCCGGGCGTGCTGCTGCTTTCGCAGGTCAAACGCCATGTCCAAGGGGAGTTGCAGCGCCTGCCCAACGTCAGTTGCCTGGAGACGGTGCACCGCCAGTACCGGCCGGCCAAGGGCACGCTCGCGCCGCTGGACACGATTCGCCTGGAAGTTCTGACCAACGGCAACAAGGAACTCTACGCCTCGCCCGGCGGCCGGAGGTTCTCGGAAAACCACCCGTCGAGTTTTGCCGGCAGCGGCGCTCTCGGCGACGGGCTGTTCGGGTTATACCTGAGAACCATCCTGGTGACCGGCAGTGTCTCCAACCGGTACATAGGCGAAGAAGCGGTCGCCGGCCGCCGCCTGGCGCGTTGGGATTACCGGCTGCCGGTGATGTGGAGCGGGCAGACCGTTCAAACGCCGGAGGGGTCCGGCAAAGTGGGCCTGCACGGCTCGTATTGGGCCGATCCCCAGACGCTCGACGTGGCGCGGCTGGAACTCGATGCCGAGGATATTCCGCCCGCCATGGCGGTTACCGAAATGGTTACGGCCATCGATTATGCGAGAACCCGTCTGGGCGACAATCTGGAAGTGCTGCTGCCGGAATCCGCCGAGTTCCGCCTGGTGAAGGCATCCGGCGAGACCTTCGACAACCGGATCGAGTTCACTCACTGCCGCGTATTCGGCGCGGACACGTCGATCGACTTTGGCGCGCCGGGGGCTGCCGGCCAGCCGGCCCGGTTCGGCGCCGCGACTGTCGACGATACGCTGCGGCCGCTGCCCGCGGGGCTCGAGATCGCGGTGAAGTTGCGCAGCCGGATCACCTCCGACGTGGCGGTGGGTGCGTTGATCGATGGCGTAGTCGCGTCGAACGTTCCGGCCAAGGGCACGGCCGCAATAGCGGCGGGTTCAGCGGTGCGCGGCCGCATTCGCCGCCTGGAACACTACACCGATCCCGTCCCGTACATGGTGGTTGGGCTGGAGTTTACCGAGGTGGAGGTGGAGGGAATCCGCTACCGCTTTTACGCCGACGTGGTGGAGATAGGCGCCGCGCCTGGAGTGGAACAGACGCTGCACACTCCGTTCCAGGCCAGCGCCTCGGGATCCGGCGGCGCCAGCAATGGCGGCCCTTGGGCAATCGGCGGTTTGAGGCAAACCAGCGAGACGATCCGGACCAACAGGCTGCCCGGCGTAGCCACGTTTTTCTTCCATGGGGACAAGCTCGATTTGCCGGTGGGTTTCCGTACCCTGTGGAAAACGCTGCTGCTGGCGCCCTAAATGCTCGCGTTCGGAATTACAGTGACGTATTTGGTGGGACAGGCCTCCCGGCCTGTCGTAGCCGCGAAGCGGCTCTTCCAGCCAGAGACAGGCCAGGAGGCCTGCCCACTCGGCAACGGAATACGTCGTAGTAATTACGAACAACGGTACTAAGCCACCGCTACGGGAAAAAGCGCCTGCCTCACCTGATAGAATCCAACACTGGGGGATTCGTAAAGGGATGAAGCTGCTGATGAAGTTCAATTTGATTCTGGGATTGGTGTTTGCGGCGGGGTTGGGGATTGCGGGCGCGGTCTCGTACCGCTTCCTGCAGCAGCAGGCGCGCGACCAGGTGCTGGAGCAGGCGCGGCTGATGCGGGCGGCCATGATGTCGGTACGCTCCTACACTACCCGCCAGATCGGCCCGTTGCTGGTGACGCAGCAGGAGCACCAGCGGTCGTTTTTGGCGCAAACCGTGCCGGCCTACGCGGCCACGGAGAACTTCAATTATCTGCGTGCGTCCTATCCCGATTATTCGTACAAGGAAGCGGCGCTGAATGCGACCAATCCGCGCGACCGGGCGGTGGATTGGGAAGCCGACATCATCAACAATTTTCGCAACCATCCGGGGCAGAAAGAGCTGGTGGGGGAGCGCGATACACCCATCGGGCGCTCGCTCTACCTGGCGAGACCGATGGTAGCAGACCCGCCGTGTCTGCAGTGTCATTCCACTCCCGCGGCGGCGCCGGCGGGGCAGATTCGGCACTACGGTCCCAATAACGGCTTCGGATGGAACGCCGGCGAGACGGTGGCTGCGCAGATCGTGTCGGTGCCCATGGCCGTGCCGGAAGCCATGGCGGCGCAGGCGTTTCAGGCGCTGCTGGTGGATATGGGCGCGGTCTTCCTGGCCAGCCTGGTGGTGCTCGACCTGGCGTTGCTGTTGGCGGTGGTGCGGCCGCTCGGCAAGTTGTCGGCCATGGCGGATGAAATCAGCGTGGGCAAGATGGATATGCCCGAGCTTCCGGTGAAGGGCAAGGATGAAATTGCGGTGCTGGCGGGGTCGTTCAACCGGATGCGGCGCAGCCTGGAGCGGGCGATTAAAATGCTCGAGGGTTAGCAGCCTCGGCGAAGAACTTGCGGCGGTCCGAGTCGGAGGCGATTTCGGCGGCCAGGGCGGCGATCAACGACGGTTCGTCGGAGGCAGTCTTGGCGGCCTTTTTGACGATGATCCTGGCCAGCGGACCGACGTAGGCGGCCAGTTGACCGGCGAGCCGGTCGAGAAGGGCGGGCTCCCAGTTCGCCGCGGACGGCGTGCCGGGCTGGGAGGGCGCGGAGTGGGTGATCGGCGGCCGGATGCCGCTGGCGCTGCCGGTATCGGCGCCGGCGGTGGCCAGGAATTTGGCGCGTTCGGCGGCGTCCGGAATCTGCTCGGCCAGGTACGCCACCACTTCCGCCGGGGTAGGGAAGCGCCGGGCGGCATCTTCGGCGACACGGCGCGCGATGGGCCCCAGGCTGGCCGAAAGCCTGCGCGCGACGCGATCGATCTCGGCCGGCGTCAGGCTGGAGGCCGTCGCCGTCGCGGGCATGGCAACCGTCTCCGGAAGTGAACCGCCCAGATTGGTCAGGGCGGCTTGAAACTCGGTCGCCGATTGGTACCGCATGGCCGGATCTTTGGCCAGCGCCTTCATCACAATCTCGGAAAGGCCCACCGGCAAGCCGGCAATCACCGCCGCCGGCGGCGCTGGCATCTGTTGGAGCTGCGCGTTCATGATGGCGTATTCGCTATCGCCTTGAATGGGGCGCCGGCCGGTAAGCATCTCATAGAGGCTGATGCCGAGCGAATACACGTCGGAGCGCGCGTCCACCGGGGCCGAACGGATCTGCTCGGGAGACATATACCAGAGCGATCCCACCGCCATGCCGGCGCCTGTGAGGTGCTGATCGGTGGCGGCGCGGGAAATGCCGAAGTCGGTCAGCTTGACCGAGCCCTGACGGGTGAGCAGGATATTGGCGGGCTTGATATCGCGGTGCACGATGCCCATGGAATGGGCATAGGCGAGCGCCGAAAGAACCTCGCCGGCGTAGCACAAGGCCAGCCGCGGCGGAATGGGGCCGGCGCGTACCAGCGTGTCCAGGCTCACTCCGTCCACCAATTCCAGGATCATGACGATCAGGCCGCCCACTCGCTGGGCGGAAAGCAGCGAGGCGATGTGCGGGTGTTTCAGGCGCGCGTGCAGCTTGATTTCGTGGAGGAAGCGCTCGGCCAGTTCGGGATTTTCAGCCACGTCGGAGGCCACCACTTTCATGGCTTCCTCGCGCTCGGTCAGGAGGCTGCGAACGCGATAAACGCGACCCATGCCGCCTTTGCCCAGGAGTCCGACCACCTGGTAATCGCCGATCGAATCTCCGACCTGGATGGCCATCCGGATCTAAGAATAGCAGGAGAGAGAAGCTGGAAGGGAGAAGGGAGAAGGAAGGAAGAAGGAAGAAGGAGGAAGCTATGAGCGGGCGGCTGTACCTTCCAACTTCTACCTTCTCTCTCCCGCCCTCTACCTTCCCTCTTCCGGCTTCCTGGCCACAGCGATCAAAGACACGGCGGGCCAGGGCAGGCTGCCGTCGATGCGGCGCCACAGCCAGACCAGCCGGTCGAAGATGCGAAGCTGCCAGCGGCCGAAATGGCGCCGCTTCAGGATGCGGCCGTTCCAATACCAACCGGGACGGGTGACGCGATTGAACTCGAAGAGGCGTTCGACGGTGAAGCCGGCGGCTTCGAGCTTCGAGCGTAGTTCGTCGCGGGAATAGCGGCGGTAGTGGCCCAGAACTTCGTCCAGGGTTCCGTAAATCGATTGATCCTGCGGCACCAGCACGATGGCGCGGCCGCCGGGCGCGAGCGCGCTCGCGATATTCCGCAACCCGACCGCGTCGTCTTCAATGTGTTCGAGCACGTTGAGGCAGATGACGGTGTCGGCCTGGCCGGCGATGGGCGCGAAGTCGTCCGGCTCGGCCAGATTGCATTTGCAGGAGCGGAGGTTGGGGCGGCTTTGCAGGCGCTGGCGCAGGCGAGCCAGGTGTTCGCCGTCGATATCGGTGGCGGTATAGGACTTGCGGCGCGGCGCCAGTTGCTTGGACATGTTGCCGATACCCGCGCCGATTTCGAGCACCGACGCGCCCACGTAGGGTCGAATCGATTCCGCCATCCAGCGGTTGAATCGCGGCGTCGCCGCCAGCGCATCCAGAATGCGGGCGCCGCGATCCAGATAAATGTCGCGCCGGAAGCCGAAATAAAGGATGGTCCCGACCGCCGCCAGGGCGTCGCGAAACCCGACTTTCTTGCCTTCGTCGTAAGTGCGGCCGCGGTAGCTGATGGGTACCTCGTAGATGGCCGCGCCGCGCTGGGCCAGTTTGACAGTGAGCTCCGGTTCGATGCCGAAGCGCGCGCTGCGCAGCGGGATGGAGCGGACCAGGGCAACGCGAAACGCCTTGTAGCCGGTTTCGATATCGGTCAGGTTCAGATCGGCCACCGCGTTGCCGAACGTGGTGAGGAGGCGGTTGGCCAGCGAGTGCCAAAAATACATCACGCGCCGCTCGCCGGCGGAAGCGAAGCGCGAACCGAAGACCGCGTCGGCGTGGCCTTCGAGCAGAGGGCGGAGCAGGGCGGCAAGGTCGGCGGGATTGTATTCCAGGTCGCTATCCTGCACCACCGCGAACTCGCCGCGCGCGTTTTCCAAAGCGGTGCGGATGGCCGCCCCCTTGCCGCGGTTGCGCCGGTGGTGGATCACGCGCAGGCAGGGACGCTCGCGGGCGATCTGGTCGAGCGCTTCGCCGGAGCCGTCGGTCGAGCCGTCGTCGACGGCAATCGCCTCCACCGGAACCGAATCCCAAAGCGGCAAGGCCAGCACGCGTTCGACAGCCGCCGCCACCAGTTCCTCCTCGTTGTAAACCGGAATCAGAATGGATACCTGGACGGGCAACAAATCCGATGGTACCGTGAAAGCGAGCGACGCTGGGCACGCCGCTTGCCGGAGGTCGCGCCAGTGTGGGTGGGACAGGCCTCCCGGCCTGTCGTAGCCGCGAAGCGGCTCTTCCAGCCAGCGACAGGCCAGGAGGCCTGTCCCACTCGGCGACCGAATACGTCGCAGTAATTACGAACAACGGTACTTAGTCTCCACGCTCCGCCGGCCCTCCGCGTCTTAGTCAGCGGAGGACCAAATATGAAGTTCGCCTCGGCGGCCCTGGCTTCGGTCATGCCGCTGTTACTCTCCATGCCGGTTTCCGCTCAGGACAAAAAAGAACCCGAGCCCGCAACTTACAAAGTAGAGTTCAACCTTCGAGACGGCGCGCAACCCGGCGCCGCGCGGCGCTACACCATGATCCTCGAGGGCAAGTCCAGAGGCACATTCCGGGTCGGCAACCGGGTTCCGGTGGCAACCCAGTCGCAGGATGCCGGCAAGCCGGCGGTGGTGAACATTCAGTTTAGCTATGTCGACGTTGGAGTGAACATCGGGTGCGAAGTTCGCGAGGCCGCCGGTGGCCAGATCGGCGTGCGCGCTAACCTCGACATCAGCAGTGTAGTCCCGCCCGACAAGGCAACCGGCCAGCCGGCTGGCGGCCGTCCGGCGATTGGCCAGCTTAACGTGAACATCGATACTCTGGTCTCTCCCGGTAAGCCGGCCGTGGTGGCATCTATCGACGACCCGGTCGGCATGCGCAAATTCGACGTGGAAGTCACTGCGACCAGGATGAACCAGTAATAGGGACCACAGCCTGTCACGGCTCCGACCCGCGGAAGAAATCGGGCGTCGTGAATGTCACCGATTTGAAACTTAGTCCTCATTCGACTTTCATTCTGACGCGCTACATTTAGCCTCACAATGAAATTTCTTCTGGGCTGTCTGGGCACCACGGTCCTGTTGTGCGCGCAATCGGTACCGCTCGACTTCCTGAACCACAACCGGCCGGTCCTCGACGCGCATAACTGCTATCCCTATGACGGGCAATGGTCCGACCGGATCGACCGCGCTCTGAAGACTGGCTTCCCGGTCGGCATCGAGCAGGATATTGCCTGGGCCTCCGACCCGGCCACCGGCAAGGGCCGTCCGGTAGTCACGCACACGCCGAAGACGACGGGCGCCGAGCCCACGCTTCGCGACCACTTCTTTGAACGCGTCCGGCCGATCATCGAAAAGGCGCTTGCCGACAACGATCGGGCGCATTGGCCGCTGATCGTGCTTCATTTCGATTTCAAGTCCCTGGATCCAAACCTGCTGCGCGCCGTTTGGGACCTCGTCGGCGAATATCGGGACTGGATCACAACCGCGCCGCAGACGGCCGACCCACACCACCTCGCGCCCTTCGATCCCAAGCCGCTGCTGGTTCTTACCGAAGACGCCGACGAACAGGAGCAGGTGTTCTTCCGCGATTTGCCGAAAGGCGAGCGCTTGAGGATTTTCGGTTCGGCCGAGACCGCGAAGCTCACCGGCAAAACCAGGGAAGAACGCATGCACCTGGCCGCCACTGTTCCACCCGAGCGGCTTCTTACCACGCCAGCCACCAACTACCGGCGCTGGTGGAACAACCCCTGGGGCGAGGTGGAAGAGGGCGGGCAGACACGGGCCGGAGACTGGACGCCGGCGGCCGCGGCGCGCCTTCGTGCCCTGGTGGACCATGCGCACCGCCTGGGCTACTGGATTCGTTTCTACACTCTCGATGGTTTCTCTCCAGCCGGCAATCGGGGCTGGGGCGCATCTTATAACTTCGGTTCGCGCGAGCGCGCCGAAGCACGATGGAAAGCCGCCCTCGAAGCCGGCGTCAACTTGATCGCTACGGATCAATACGAAGATCTCGGAGCCTTTATGCGGGAGAACTCCTCCAAATGACAAAACGACTCTTACTACTTATACCGGCACTCTGCGCTATCCTTCCAGCGCAGACCGATTCCGGATCGATTCGCGTTCTCGTGGAAGACGCGAGTGCCGCGGGAATTGGCGAAGCCACCGTCAAATTAACCAATACCGCCACCGGCGTAACGCAGTCGCAGGTGAGCGAATCGGACGGCTACGCTAGCTTCTCTCTGGTAACTCGGGGCAGCTACACTGTCGACGTGGAAAAACCGGGTTTCCAGAAAACTCATGTAACCGATCTTTCGCTCGACGTCAACGAACATAAACTGGTGCGCGTGAGCCTCGAAATCGCCACCGTGAACGCTACCGTGGAAGTTTCCGCTTCGGCCAATATCGTGCAATCGGAACAGGCGTCGCTCGGGCAGGTAATCCAAGGCAACGTGGGCGTGGACTTGCCGCTGGCCGCGCGGCGGTACACGCAGCTTGCCTTGCTGGTGCCGGGCGCGGCGGACAGCACTCTCGATGGCTCCACCACGCGCGGGGTGGGCTGGTTCGTCGCCAACGGAAACTATCAGACGCAGAATAACTTCATACTGGACGGTGTCGACAATAACCAGGGCACCAATAACGCGCAGTCGCTTTCCTCGCAAGTGATAGCGCCTTCGCCGGACGCCATTGCCGAGTTCAAAGTGCAGACCAACAGTTACTCGGCCGAATTCGGACGGTCGGCGGGCGCGGTGGTGAACGTAGTCCTCAAGTCAGGCACCAATTCCGTGCATGGCTCGGCCTGGTATTACAACCGAAACTCGGTTTTCGCCGCCAACGCCTGGGCCTCCAACCTGGCCGGAGCGCCCAAGTCGAATCTCAGTTGGAATCAGTTCGGGGGTACGGTGGGCGGTCCGGTTTGCAAGAACAAAATCTTCTACTTTGTCGACTACGAAGGGTTCCGGGAAGACTATAGCAACCCCTTCATCGAGACCGTGCCCACGGCGGCCGAACAGGGCGGCGCGTTCTATCACAGCATTTACTATACGGGAACCAAGAACCCCATCCCCAATAACACCATCCCCGTTTCGCTGGACGATCCGCTAGGCGCCAGGCTGCTGGCGCTTTATCCGGCCGCGAACATTCCCGGCACCATATCCGCCAGCGGCCAGAACATTAATAATTACAGTATTCAAGCTCCCGGAACCGAGCGAGACCATAAGGGAGACGTCAAAGGCGACTATAACATCAGCGCCAAAGACGTCCTGTCTCTTCGCTTCAGCTATCTGCGGCAGGATATCTTCAATGATGGTATTTTTCCCGGCCTGGCCGATGGCGTGGGAAACCAGGGCGGCCAATTCAATACCAACTCGAGCTACGGCGCGAGCTGGACTCACATTCTCAGCCCGGCCATCGTGAATGCTTTCCGCTTCGGCTTCACCAGCACCAACGCCAACTTCACGCAGGCGTCGGCGAACGGCGAGGGCGCGGCCGCGTTCGGGTTCCAGGGCATCCCATCCGAGGCGATCCTTGCCGGCAACGGCGGCCTTCCCCTCATCAACCCCACCGGCTACAACGAGCTTGGCACCCGCGGCTTCCGCCCGCAATATCAGAAGCCCACTCTCTACCAGGTGCTCGATAACCTTTCTTTCGTTCACGGCAAGCATAATATCCGTACCGGCTTTGAAACGCGCCAGAAGAGCAATACCAACCTCAACTCCAACCGCACCGTGCCGGAATACGATTTCAACGGTAACTTCACCAACGACGCGCTGGCCGACATGCTGACCGGCCAGGTGTACAGTTTCGAGGCCAACAACCAGGAAATCGAAGACGTCCTGCAGAAGGCCTACGCCGTGTACATCCAGGACGATTGGAAGGTCGCTCCCACGTTGACGTTGAATCTCGGTTTGCGCTGGGAATACGAAACGCCTTTCTACGGAGCGTCGCCCTACGAAAACATCAACTTCGATTTCCAGACGGGACAACTGATCCACGGCACCGGTCCGACCGACTACCTGGTCAATCCGGACCATCGGGATTTCGGCCCGCGCGTGGGCGCCGCCTGGCAGATCGTTCCCGATAAGCTGGTCCTTCGCGGCGGCTACGGCCTGTTCTACTCGGGCGAGGATATGTCCGGTTCCGACGTGGACCTGGCCGCGAACCCTCCGCAGCTCATTCCCATCACTTTGATGCAGGTTTCCAGCGGGCCACCGCCCCTGCTCCTGTCTCAGCCCGTGCCGGCCAATCTCTTTAACACTTACAACACCAGTATCATCTCTCTCACCGCGCGCCAGCAAAACTATCATGCCGCTCGTATCCACCAGTTCAACGTGGCTATGCAATATCAACTGCCGTTGAAGTCCACTCTCGAAATCGCCTACGTAGGCAACCGCGGCTACGACGAGTTCGCCGAGAACCCCGGCAACCAGGTGCCTTTCGGTCTCGATGGCAGCGTGGCGGCCAACCGCCCTTATCCTGAGTGGTCGGGGATCACGGTCGGCTCGCAGGTGGCGCGAAACTGGTATAACTCGCTGCAGCTCAAATACGAGAAGCGCCTGACCCACGGCTGGTACGCGCTGGCGTCCTACACCTTCGCCAGCGCCATCGACGAAGCCGGCGCCTGGGGAGCCAACACACAGCCGCAGATTAGCAACGACTTCAATATCGAGCAAGGTCCGCAGGCGCAAACCCCGCGCCACCAGAACTTCACCTTTTCGAATATCTATGAATTGCCGTTCGGGCGCGGGCGCCAGTTCGGCTCCAACTGGAACCGCGCGGTGGATGGCTTCCTGGGCGGTTGGCACCTCGCCAATATCCTGACCCTCCACAACGGTTTGCCCCTCAATGTCACACTCGCCAGCAGCGGCACCAACCCCGCCACCAATCAGACTTACAAGTTCTACAGCCTCAACGGTGGCACGCTGCGGCCGAATCTGGTTGGCAACCCCGAGACCGGTATCAGCCCCGAAGTCAACCGCCTCGACTTTCTGAGCTCCACCGCGTTCCAGGTGCAGACTCTCAACACACCCGGTGACTCCAGCCGCGACGTTGCCCTCGGCCCCGGCTTCGCCGACCTCGATCTGAGCCTGGCCAAGAGCATCCGCATTACCGAGCGCCAGGCCGTCGAACTGCGCTTCGAAGCTTTCAATTCGCTGAACCACACCAACTTTGGAAACCCGGGCACCACGTTCGGGAGTTCCACCTTCGGAGTGATTTCCTCGGCCGGCAGCCCGCGAATCTCGCAAATGGCGATCCGCTATCGTTTTTGACGCACGAGCTGGAGAGATGCTCAGGAACGCGTTTTTCCCGGCTCTGCTGCTGGCGGTTTTGGCGCCGCTGCTGTTCTCCGAAGAGCGGCAGCGGCCCGATGCCAACGACGAAATCCGCGCCGTGGTGGTCCTCAGCCGGCATGGAGTTCGCGCTCCGCTCGCGAGCGAGATTCGGGGCAGCCTGTACAATGCGCAGCCTTGGCCCACATGGCCGGTGGCGAGCGGCGTACTGACGGAACACGGCGGTGCGGCTCTCCGCCTGATGGGAGCCTGGTATCGGGCTCGCTATGCCGATATCTTCCCGAACGGCGCCTGCGACCCGGCAACGATCTACGCCGAGGCGAACACCACCCAGCGGACGCTTGCATCGGCGAAATCCCTGCTGGAAGGCCTCGGCTGTCAGACAGACGTGAACACGAAGCCTACTGGACAAGCCAACCCCCTATTCGGGCCTGCCGCGGCGAGGTCCGTGGCGGACGCCGAGAAACTGGCCGGCGCCATCCTGGGACGCCTGGGCGCGCGCCCCGATTGGTGGACCCGCGCATTTGCCGCACCGCTCGACCAGATGCGCCACGTGCTGCTCGATTGCGCCGGCCCCGATTGCGACAGCTCGAAGAAGAGCCTGCTCATCGCGCCCGCCATTGTTGCCGCCGCGCCCGGCCGGGGCTTGGTCACCGTGGACGGTCCGGTAGCCATGGGCGCGGATTTCGCCGAACATTTCCTGCTCCAGTACACCGAAGGCTTCCCCATGGAAAAAGTGGGATGGGGACGGGTTCCGCGCGCGGCGCTCGACCGCCTCATGGAGATGAATACCCGCTATCACGACTTCGTCCTGCGAACCCCCTACTACGCCCAGATTGCGGCGTCCGATCTCGCGTTCCGCATCAAAGCCACCCTTCAGCAGATGGCCGGCGGGCGAAGCGTGCCCGGCGCGATGGGCACGCCTCGGGACCGTTTCCTTCTGCTGGCGGGGCATGATTCGAACCTGACCTGGCTGGGCGGCCTGCTGCGAATGGACTGGCTATTGCCGGACCAGACCTTCAACGCCACCACCCCCGGCGGCGCGATCGTCTTCGAATTGCACCGGAACCGGACGAGCGGGGAATACTCAGTGCGAGCGCTTTTCGTCAGCCAGACCCTCGACCAGATCCGCTACCTGAAGCCGCTGACAGGCGCGGAGCAGCCGGCGGCAGCACCAGTGTTCCTGCCGGGCTGCAGCGGAGCCACGGCGGGCTATTCCTGCTCGCTCGAAGCCTTCGGCCAAGCCGTGGACGCCGCCGTGGACGGCCGTTTCCTGGAGCCGGGGCTGCGGCAGTAAAGGGCAGGGCGGCCGCCTGCCACGGGTGCGCTATGGTGTTTTTGTGGCAGGGAGAAGCTACGTTCTTGTGTTGGAACCTGAATCGAAAACCCCTTCAGCAGCTTGTTGCTGAGTTGGTTCGGTCCAGGAACGTTGATGTGGTGATCCTGCTGGAGTGCGACATCGCTCCCGACGAGATCCTCCACAGCCTCAACCGGGGCCTGGGAGGACTTTTCATCATGCGGCTGGCCCAGCGGCGGTCGTCGACGAAACGATTCGGATTTTCACTGCGTTTTCGCCTGACCACCTTCGCCCCTCGCAGGATGGCCAGAGATTCACAATCCTGCGGATGCTCCTTGACGGCCTCACCGACGTCATCGTGGTGGCGGTTCATTTGCCGAGCAAGCTCCATTGGAGTGCCGAGAGCCAGGCGCTTGAGTGCGCCGCTCTGGCGGGAGACATTGCGGCGGCCGAGGATCGCGTTGGCCATGATCGAACGATCCTCGTTGGGGACCTCAATATGAACCCGTTTGAGGCTGGCGTCGTCGGCGCGGCGGGTCTCAACGCGACCATGGCGCGGAGCCAGGCGTTGAAGGAGTTCTGCACTGTGCGGGGCCGGCAGTACCAATTCTTCTATAATCCGATGTGGGGACATTTTGGAGAGCACGGCCAAAAACCGCCGGGGACGTACTATCGCAATTCAGGTGAGCAGGTGAACTATTATTGGAATATGTTCGATCAGGTTCTCGTCCGTCCCAGCCTGCTCGATATGTTTCCACCAGACGGAGTTGAGATCGTCACGCACGCCGGGCGATTTCCCTTGATGACATCCCGCGGGCTGCCGGATCGTGCGGTTGGCTCCGACCATCTGCCGTTGCTGTTTAGGCTAGGATTTTGAATATGCTAAAGATAAACGAGGACCTTTGGCCAAAGTTGGAGCTGGGCAGAACCGCAACGCCCTTGTCGATCTTGCGTGAGCAGGCGGGCCTGCTTACGAAGCGCACGCGGGGAGTTCTTACGGGGGACGTTGAAACCTGGACCTCTGGAGCACAGGTTGGATTTGCCTTTAATATTGTTGTCCCGGCGCTCGGCGGATACAAGTACACGCTGTTCCTGATGCACTACTTTCCGACGCAACCGACAGGCTATCCCGTGTTTGTGGACACGGCACCGAAAGGGGCGCCCAATGAGAAGTTGGCCGACACACGGATCGACGACGAAACCGCTCTTCGAGATTGGCTCCGCCTGACGCTCGCTTCGGATGAAGTGAAGCGTTTAGTCGAAAGCCTGTATACTCAGGCGAGCGCTTGAGTCGCTAACCTCCGGGCCCTGACCTGCCGAACTCCTTCTAACCCTGATCTACCTTGGTCCCAATCTCCCCGCCATCCGCCGCAACCGGCTCACCACATCGGCCGATTCCTCCACGCGCAGGACGTAGCTTAGGACCAGATATCCCGCGCCGTAGACCCCCAGGATGAGGGCGCCATCGACCTGCGGCCGTGCGACTCCGATACCGAGCTTTACGGCCCAAGCCATTGCGCCGGCAATCGCCGCGGCCAGCCACAGCTTGGCGGTAAGCGCGGCGGGCAGACCGGTCCATCCGATGCGGCGGTTCAACGCGCGTCGCAGCAGCGTGAACTCCACCCAGCCGGCCACGCCGGCGGAGGCGGTCAACCCCGCTACGCCCCAGCGCGGCGCGATGCCGAGCCACACCGGAAGCGGTACGGCCGAGAGCCACCCCAGGCCGGTAGTCAGCGCCACGCGGATCAGGGCAAAACGCAGCGGCGTGCGCGTATCGCGTAGCGCCCAGTAGGTGGAGGAGTACAGGCGGCCCAGCGTGGTGGCCAGCAGGCCCACCGAAGAGCCGGCCAGTATGCCCCACACATAGACCGAATCGGCGCGGTGGAATCTGCCGCTCTGGAAAAGGAAGCCGGCCATCACATCGCCCAGCGCCAGAAAGCCCAGGGCGCAGGGGATCACGAAGAACGCGATGCGCCGCAGACCGCCATCCAGGCGCCGCCGCAGATAGGCCGCCACTTCATCGCTATTGCCCAGCGCGCTCGACATGGCCGGCAGTTCGGCCGCCGAAATGGCCATGCCGAACAGGCTCACCGGCAGCATATTCAGGGTCTGGGCGTTGGTGAGCGCCGTCACCGGCCCGTCGCCCAGCAACCCGGCCAAAGCCAAATCCACGTAGCCCGAAATCTGCACCACACCGCGGCTCAGGAACACCGGTCCGAAATTGCGCACCACCTCGCGCACGTGGCTCGACCGCGTATCCAGATGGACTCGCAAGCAGCGGGCCAGCTTCAGCACCGCCGGCAACTGCACGGCGAATTGCAGCCCGCTGCCCGCTACCGATCCCCAGGCCAGAAAGTTCACCAGGCGCAACTGGCCGCCGCCGTGGAAGGCGACCAGGCTGGCGATCATGGCCGCGTTCCATGCCACCGGAGCGGTGTAGGAAAGGAAGAAGCGGCGATGGCTGTTGAGTATTCCCAGGCACCAGGCCGAGAGCACCAGCATGGCCGTACCCGGAAACAGAATCCGCATCAGTTGGATGGTGAGCTCGCGCTTGGCGCCGTGAAAGCCCAGGGCGATGACATCGACCAGATATGGCGAGGCGGCCATGCCCAGCACCGTCAGCAGCGAAGCGGTCAGGGCCAGCAGCGCGAACACGGCGCCGGCCACGCGGCCGGATTCCTCCTCGTCGCCCTCCGCCAGCAGACGCGCGTAGACCGGAATGAACGAGGCCGAAAGCACCCCTTCCCCGAACAGGTTCTGCAGGAAATTGGGAATCTTGAAAGCCGCGTTGAAGGCGTCGGCGACCGGGTTAAGCTGCCCGAAATAGCGGGCGAACAAGTGCTGCCGCACCAGCCCGGTCAAGCTGCGGAGCAGCATGCCGGAGGCCACCAGAAAGGCGTGGCGGCCGGTAGCTTCGGAGTGCTTGTCGGCGGCCACTAGCAGGCAGCCTCCGGGCCGGGGAAGTCAAGTGGGACAGACGATCGCCGTTTGTCGTCTGTCACGCGGTCGTCCCATGCGGAAAGCCTGACAGACGACAAGAAACGATCGTCTGTCCCACCTCCGGCCCGACCAATCTGGTCTGCCCCACGGGACTCCGGCGCGATCACTAACCCAGCTTCTCCACTACCGCGTCGGTCACGGCACTGGTGCTGGCGCTGCCGCCCAAATCGGCGGTCAGCGCCTTCCCCTCGGCCAGCACGGCCGCCACGGCGGCTTCCACCTGCCGCGCCGCGGCTGCCAGCTCCAGGTGCTCCAGCATCATGGCGGCGCTCAGAATCGCGGCCAGCGGATTGGCCAGCCCTTTTCCCGCGATATCCGGCGCCGATCCGTGCACCGGTTCGAACATCGAGGGATGCCGGCGCAGCGGGTCCAGATTGGCGCTGGCGGCCAGGCCCATGCTGCCGATCAGGATGGCCGAAAGGTCGCTCAGAATATCGGCGAACAGGTTGGAGCCCACCACCACGTCGAAGCTGGCCGGGCGCCGCACAAAGTTCATGGCCGCTGCGTCCACCAGCAGCGATTCGGTTTCGACGTCCGGAAAATCCGCCGCCACGTCGCGGAATACCCGGTCCCACAGCACCATGCTGTAGCCCTGCGCGTTGGACTTGGTGACCGACGTCACCCGCTTCTTCTTGCCGCGCTTCACCGCCAGCTCGAACGCGAAGCGCACGATGCGCTCCACCCCGCGGCGGGTAAAAACGGAAGTCTGGATGGCGATTTCCTCCGGCTGATCGTGATACACGAATCCGCCCACCTGGGCATATTCGCCCTCGGTGTTTTCGCGCACCACCACGAAATCGATTTCGCCTCCCTGGTAGCCGGCCAGCGGCGACCGCACCCCCGGGTACAGGTACGCCGGGCGCACATTGGCGTATTGGTCGAAAGCCCGGCGAATCGGCAGCAGCAGCCCGTTCAGGGTGACGTGGTCGGGGAGCTGCGGATGGCCCACCGCGCCCAGCAGGATGGCGTCGCACGGACGCAGCAGTTCCAGTGCGCCCGCCGGCATCATCCGGCCCCAGCGGAAATAGTGCTCCGCTCCCCAATCGAAATCCTGAAACGCAAACGCCACGGAATGCTGTTGCGCTACGCGTTCGAGCACGCGCCGCGCCTGCGGGACCACCTCGGTCCCAATGCCATCGCCCGCGATCACGGCAATCGTATAGGTTTTCATCGGATTCGGTCACTCCTTCGGGGTTTCGGCCGGCGCCCTCTCGAGGAACAGGGTCCGGGTGGGATAAGGAATGCGGACGCCTTCGGCTCTCAGGCGGCGCAGCACGCGCTTGCGCAATTCGTTGCGGACCGCAAACTGTTGGCTGAACTCCTCCACCTGGTACCCCACGGTAAAGCCTAGCGCGAAATCGCCCACGCCGGGGTCGAAGGCAGCGGACGGCGCCGGGTCGGCCACCAGGCCGGGGATCTCGCTGGCCGCCTGCTTGCCCACTTCGTCGAGCAGCCGCTCCACCCGTTCGAAGTCGCTATCGAGCGCCACGTTCACCTGGATGGAAGCGGCCATGCGCTTATCCGGCAGCCAGTAGTTGGTCACATTGGCTTGCGACAGCTTGGCATTGGGAATGAAGATCAGGTTCGAGGCCAGGGCGCGAATCGTCGTCGAGCGCCAACTGATGTCCACCACGTAGCCTTCCTCGCCGGTGTTCAGCTTGATGTAATCGCCCAGCCGCACCTGCCGCGATACCGCCACGTAAAATCCGGCGAACAGGTTCGACAGCGTGTCCTGCAGCGCCAGCGCCACCGCCAGGCCGCCCACACCCAGGGCGGTAAGAATCGGCGTGATGTTGACGTGTTCCACGTCGAGCAGAATCACGATGCCCAGAATCAGCACCGCGATTTGCGCCAGGTTTTCGGTGAGCGTAGTTACCGGCAGAATTCCCTGCGCCTGGTTGCCCCAGTACCGCACCAGTTCGCCGGCGACGCGGCCCGCCACCATGGTGAAGGAAATCACCACCAGCGCGACCAGCACCCGCGGCGCCCAAATCGCCGAAACCACGTGGGGCAAATCGGAGCTTTCAATGGCCAGGTGCGTGGCCAGCACCAGCATCCAGATGATGGTGGGCCCGCTCAGGGCTTCCGTCACGATTGCCCCGCCCCGGCTTTGCGAGCGCGCGGTCCAGGCTTCCAGCCCGCGCAGCAGCAGCCGCCGCACCACCCAGCAGATAGCCAGCGTCACCAGGAAGACCGCCGCGGGAGCCACGATCAGCTCCGGCTGGTGTTCCACTATCCTTATGAACTCGTATCCGTGCATTCCCTTTTTCTAGGATCACACAGGTGGGCCGGCGGCCGGGGCGGTTGCGACACCGGGGCGCCGATTGCCGGGAGCTTTCCGAGGTGCTTGACCGATCTGGGGAAATAAGGGTCGTTGACTGAAAACTATCGCGCCAGGGATGGGCGTTGTAATTGGGGTGACCGGCCTGAGACCGCATGTCACCGATGAGTTCTTTTTACAGGGAGCGGTCGCCGGGAACGGATCTCCCCGGATCGGTTAAGCACCCTGCCGCCACCGCTTTAGGCACCGAGCCGTCTGGAAACGGCGCGGCGTTTCCAGCTCAAGCCGAGCAGCAGCGCCATGCCGCCAGTTATCGACAGCGCCAGCGATCCCGGTTCGGGCGTCGGATTTGGGCCCTGGAAGTCGAGAATTGGCGCCGCGAATGCATTGTCAAGGCCGGCGCTCACCAGGGGGAAAAACGTGTTGAAATCGGTGGTGGCGCCGTTGTCATCCGTATACACGCCGTTGGTGTAGGTAACGCCAGGCGCCGCCGGTTGCGCTAAGGTTACGCTGAAGGCCGCCGCGACCATATCGACGCCGTCACCGAGCGTGTTGCTCAGGCCGACAAAGTAAGTATCCCCGGCGGTTATCGAGATATCCGATCCGAACAAGGCGCCCTGGAAGCCGGCGTTGCTCGTAAAGGATTCCGTGCCAAGGAGCGTCGCGCCGACATTCGGGATTCCGGAATAGAACGAAAGGGTCACGGTCGACGTGAAGCCGTCGCCGTCCCCGAAGTTCGTGAGGATTTCGTCCAGGGTATAGCTTAGGGTAGGGACATAGACCCACCCAACGTCGCTGAGTCCGTTGGTGACGTCGGAATCCTCCGGCGTTGCGCCCCCGTTGATGTTATCGAGAACCGTGTCGGCGTAAGCGTGCCCGCTAAGAGCGGTCCATGCCAGAAGCACAGCCGCGGCAGGCACGTAATGTTTCAATTTCATGAATATCCCCCTCTGATCGTTAAATGTCCGCGCCGGTTCCAGCGGCGAACTCGTCCATGATGCGTTTCCCTTGGCGGGAATGAAAGGTAGGACAGCGTGAAATTGGGGTGTGCACCCCCAGTTCGGAGGGGGTGCGTCGGTGTTATGATTGACGGATTAAGCTGGCAGACGAGGGGAAACGCGAGGAACTGGGATCGGTCCTCGCTTCGGCGATATTCGCGGGCAGTCCGCGGCTGGCCCGGCTGCTGCGGTACATCGTCGAAAAATCGGCTGTCGGCGACCGCGAGTCGCTCAAAGAGTACTCGATCGGTCTTGATGTTTTCGATCGCGGCCCGTCGTTTGACCCCAAAGTCGATTCCATCGTCCGCAGCACGGCGCGCCAGCTTCGGCTGAAGTTGGCCGAGTACTACGAGACGGAAGGGCGCCAGAGCCGGCTGCGCATCCGGCTGCCCAAGGGATCTTATGTTGCCCAAATCGAAGAGTGCGCGACATCCGCCGCTCTGCCCGCCGCGGTCCCAAAGCGAGCCTCATCCGCGGTGCGGGCGGCAGCCGTGGCGGCGATCGCCCTGACCGTGGGATTGGCCGCGGCGTTCACGCTGAGCCGCCTTCGTCCGCCAGTCCACGCGCGTACCGTCGTGGTGCTGCCATTTCGCGACCTGAGCTCGGACAGTCGCCTAGGCCACATCGGGGAGGGACTGCGGGAAGGGCTGACGAGCGCGTTGGTGCGCACCAAAGGCATTGAGGTGATGGCCCGCGCGTCCTGGCCTAAACTTGCCCGCGCGGCGAATCCCGCCGACGCGGCGAAGGCCGCGCAAGCGGAAGCCGCGGTTACGGGAAGCGTCAGTTCCGATGGCGACGGGCTCCAGATCGTTGTGAGTCTGGCGGACGCCGGTACCGGCAAGTATCTCTGGTCCCAGACTTATCGGGGGAAGGTGGCGGATCTGAGTGCGATCGGACACAGCGCGGTCCTGGGCATCGCCAGAGCGCTGGGCGCATCTTCCAATGTGCCGGACAATGCGCCGGCGCAATGGCTGCCGCGGAACAGCGAAGTGTTGGAGCTGTACCTTCGAGCCAGCGCGCTGGCACGCACGCGGGAGGCGGGTAGAATGCGCGAGGCGGCGGCGCTGTTCGAGCACGTGATCGCGCTCGAGCCGGATTTCGCCCTCGGGTATGCCGGCGCCGCTGCCAACTATCTGGTGGCGGTCAACAACGGCTGCGTGAGTTGGAGGGACGGCGGGCCGCGCGGCGTCGATCTGGCTCGCAAGGCGGTGGCTCTCGATCCCACGCTCGCCGAGGCGCACTCCGCGCTCGGTCTTGCTCTGGAGTCTGAATGGGAATGGCGGGAAGCGGGCGCCGAACTCTCGCGCGCCATCGATCTCGATCCGCGCTATGCCGCCGGTTACTTCAGAAAAGCGCGCGATCTGGCCATCGTGGGCCGCTTCGCCGAGGCGGAGCGTAAGCTCGAAACCGCGCGCATGCTGGATCCGTCCTGGGATGCCCCTGACGGTCTGCTGGGCGAATTGTACTATTACACGCGGCGCTGGGACGACGCCCTCGGGCTTGCTCGGCGGGGGCGCGAGGCGCAACCCTCCTACACGAGTTTCTTTGGCAATCTCGCGGCGCGCGTCTACATCGCCCAAGGACAGACTCAGCTTGCGGGTCCCTACTTTAGCGCTGATCCGGACGCCTTCCATCGCGCCTGGGTACGGGCGATCGACGGAGATCCTCAAGGCGGGTGGCGGGATTTGCTGGCCGCGCGGCAAACCTCCGGCGAATCCGCCTTCCATCTGGCGGAGTTCGCGGCGGCTGCGCTCCACGGTCGCGGCACGGCGCTCGACTGGCTGGAACAATCCTTTCGCGACCATGAACCCGACCTCGTCTCGCTGATGCTCGACCCGATCTTCGATTCCATTCGCGAGGATCCGCGGGCGCGCGCGATCCGGCGCGGGATCAATCTCGCGGAGTGGCCCGTTTGGTACGCTGAAAATTAACGAAAGCCCTTTCGGTGAAGGGCGCTTTCAGCCATCGGCAATCGGCTCTCAGCCACCCCAAGCACCGGGGAGCGCTACGACATGGCTCCATTGGCTCGATGCACCTGAACTGTCAAATCCCAGATCGGTTACGCACCCAGCTTTCCGCCGCGGAAGACTTATGCTCCGTACGCGGCTACAATAGCTCTTAAGATCCGCATGCCGAATCCCACCCTCGAAGCTTCGCGGCCCGGGCTGCTGCGCCAGCTCGGTTTTTTCAGCGCCACCGCCCTGGTCATTTCCAACATGGTGGGGCTGGGCATTTTCACCAGCACGGGCTTCATGGCGGGCGACCTGGGTTCGGCCTGGCTCATCATGCTCTGCTGGGCCGTGGGCGCAGCCTTCGCCTTGGCTGGCGCCCTCAGCTATTCCGAGCTGGGCATCAATTTCCCCAGTTCCGGCGGCGAATACGTATATTTGACCCAGGCCTACGGCCGGGAGTGGGGATTCATGACCGGGTGGGTTTCCTTCTTCGCCGGCTTTTCGGCGCCCATCGCGGCGGCGGCTCTCGCCTTTTCCGACTACCTGGCCCACTTCTGGCCCGCGCTCAGCCAAGCTAAAGCTCCCATCGTCATCGGCTCCGGCGATTTCTCCCTCCACCTCGGCCCCGGGCAAGTGCTGGCATCGTCTCTGATCGCGGCTTTCACCCTGCTGAACTGCTTCGGCGTGGCGCTCACCGCTAAAGTGCAGAATGTGCTCACCGGCACCAAGCTGCTGGTGATTCTCAGCTTCGTGGTGCTGGGCCTGGCCATCGGCGCCGGCAGTTGGGGCCACTTCTCCCAAGCCGCCGTGCGCACCTCCACCGTCCCCGTTCCGGAGCAGTTCTTCATCAGCCTGCTGTGGGTGATGGTGGCCTACAGCGGATGGAACGCGGCCACCTATGTCGCCGAGGAAGTGCGCCGTCCGGAGCGCACCCTGCCGGCCGCGCTGGCCGTCGGCTGCGCGTTGGTATCGGTGGCGTTTCTGGCGCTCAACGTGGTTTTCATTTACTCCACGCCGATCGAAAAAATGAAAGGCGTCGTGGCGGTCGGTTCGCTTTCCGCCTCCAGCCTGTTCGGTCCCGGCGTCGCCGGCGCATTCTCCGCGCTGATGGCGCTGGCCATCGTGGCCACCGTGAACGCGGAAGTCACCATCGGCCCGCGGGTCTATTTCGCCATGGCCAAGAATCGCGCCTTTTTCCGCGCCGCGGCCAAAGTCCACCCGCGCTTTCATACCCCGGTCTTCGCCATTCTGAGCCAGGGCTTGTGCGCCATGTTGATGACCCTCACCCCGTTCCGCGAGCTGGTGCTGTACATCGGCATGAGCCTCACGCTGTTTACCGTGCTGGCGGTGGCTTCGATCTTCGTGTTTCGCCGCCGGCAAGCGGGCTGGCAGCGCCTGCGCGCGGTGGATTTCGCTTTCCCTTTGATTCCCGCTTCCTATATCCTGGTAGGCGCCGCCATGATGGTATTCGGCGTGATCTTGCACCCGCAGGCCTCGTTGACTGCGTTTGGCACCGTGGGCGCGGGCGCGCTGGTATATCGTTTTGGCGTGCGCGCGAGGCAATGAATGAACTTTTCCCGACGCGAGTTCGGCAAGGCGGCGCTGGCCGCTCTGCCGCTTTCGGCCCTGGCTGCGGCCAAGAAGATCGATTCCCGCATTCACGGCGTCCAGATCGGCGCCCAGTCCTACAGCTTCCGCGACATGAGCCTGGACGCCGCCATCGACGCCATGAAAACCATCGGCCTGGGCGAGTGCGAGCTCTACCAGGGCCACGTGGAGCCCCAGGGGCAGAATCTGCATGAATGGCGCATGGCCACGCCGCTCGATTTCTTCGCCGGCATCCGTAAGAAGTTCGACCAGGCGGGCATTCAGCTTCTGGCCTACAACCTGAGCTTCAACGATAGCTTCAGCGACGAGGAAATCGACCGCGGCTTTCAAATGGCCCGAGCCATGGGCCTCGACCTGATCACCGCCTCCTCCACCCTGTCCGTCATCAAGCGCGTCGCCCCGGTAGCGGAAAAGTACAAAATCCGCGTCGCCATGCACGGCCACGACCATACCGAAGACCCCAATCAATTCGCCACTCCCGAGAGCTTCGCCGCCGCCATGGCCCTGACCCCGCTGTTCTGGGTGAATCTGGATATCGGCCACTTCACCGCCGCCGGCTACGACGCGGTGGCCTATATTCAGCAACACCACGACCGCATCGCCGTCCTCCACATCAAGGATCGCAAGAAGAACCACGGCGCCAACCTGCCGCTCGGCGAGGGCGAGACCCCCATCAAGCCCGTCCTGCAGCTCCTCAAACACAACAAGTACCCCATCCCCGCCAATATCGAATACGAGTACGGCAAGCCGGGCATGGACACCGTCGCCGAAGTTCGTAAGTGTTTCGAATATTGCAAACGGGCCTTGGCCTAAAGCGCAAGGCGCGCCCGGCGATGCAGTGAGAAGCCCCTGCAATCCCTCCCCGATAACTCACAACGATTAGTCAAGTAATGGGCGGCACGCAGACCGTACCGGTACTATTACTGGTAAGTTACTCGCTCTAACTGCCACGTTGGCTTGTTACACTACATAATCCCGCGTTGAGTAGGTTCGGCGTTTCCGCCGGCCACTTCATTCCCGCGCCAGACGTTTGGGCGTCGAATCGGAGAAGGCCCGCCGCGGTTAGGTATCCATCATGTCGTGTGGCATCGTATTATGAAAAGCTTAGGTATTACCGGCAGCCTGTTGGCGGTTGGAATGTCCCTCACCGCCGCGATGAACGGGCAAACCATAACTACGGCGGCTCATGCCGCCAGCCCTTGGCCGCGGCCGGCCGTATCCGCACCGGGTAAGACTGTCTGGAAATGGTCTCTGGCAATCATGACAGCCGCCAACGCCGCCGATACGATTACGAGCGTACAGTGCAATCAGGATCCCGCCCGATGCGGACAGGAGCGGGGATGGTTGTATTCCGGCGGAAAGTTCTCGATTGGCGTCAAGGCCGCGGCGGTCGGCGGGCAAATGCTCGCCCAGTGGCTGATTGTGCGGACGCGTCCCGGAGCTGCGAAGTGGTTCGTGCCGGGCAATGCCGGGCAGACGGGAATCGGGGCCTGGGCGGCGTGGCACAATGCGCGGTTAAGGTAACTTAATACACGACTTCATAAGTTCGCTAACGTATTTCCGGGCAACTGCTCCCTAACGGTCGCGGCTCAGAAACGCGCGAAACCGACCCGCGACCGTTAGCGGTTGCTCATTATGTGGCCGTTCCGAGATGGAATACTTAGCTGAGTCGGATGAGCGTGGGCGGCGTACAGCGGTCGGCTCCATGTTTCAACGGCGCTTCACGGAAACTGTCACGAGCGGAGAGCGTTCCTACCCATTGTTGGCGGACTCTAATGACGGAGCGCCTGGCGAGCGGAGGGTCCGAATATTCCGCATCGGTGGTTGGCCGAACAGACGGCTGTATTCGCGATTGAATTGGCTGGCGCTTTCGTATCCGACCTCAAAGGCCGCACTCGCGGCGTCCAAACCATCGATGAGCATGCGTCCCCGCGCTGCCTGCAACCGAGGCTGCTTCTGATACTGAAGAGGGCTCATGGCGGTCAGCGCCCGGAAATGGTTGTGCAACGTGGAAAGGCCCATACCCGCGATTTGGGCGCGATCTTCCACCCTTAGCGAGGGGAAAACCGGGACGGGGGGAAAACTGCCGTCCTCCTCCTGCCGTCCTCCTCCTGCCTTCACTCCCGACAAGACCCCGTCGCCCATCCCGGTTTCCCGCCGGTGTCCTGGCCCTTCCATGCACAAAAATGCACAAACCCCATTTCCCCCCGCAACCGTCCCGAAGTCCGGTCACGGCGATTGCTTGTTGACAGCTAAGCATCGGCGCAGCAATAGAATCACATAACAGAGAAGACAATGAGCATAATCGGCACGCCGGTGAAGACTAATCCGGGCGCCGAATGACGACGAGTTGTCGCGCATAGTGCTTGATCGGCCGACACTGGACCCCGCCAAAATGTCCATCATTATGCTATAGTTCTTCCCATAGATGGTTATGTAGGAGGAACTATAGCATTATGCGCCCCGTCACCTTC
>Ga0182016_10000046_pt1 | contig 129750 bp, 100 predicted proteins | sample 712S2MmetaG_FD_120491 | JGI IMG/M metagenome (GOLD analysis project Ga0182016, IMG submission 120491) | Permafrost microbial communities from Stordalen Mire, Sweden - 712S2M metaG | ecosystem: Environmental > Terrestrial > Soil > Wetlands > Permafrost | place: Sweden: Stordalen | collected... | reverse complement strand
CGTGGAAAAGACGCGGGCTGCGCCCGCTTGGAAAACGCCGTTGGCGTTTCCCACTTTCCCGCCGCCCCGACGGCGACTATGAATCTCGTATAGTCAATTGGACGGAAAACGGGGCCAGGTCACAGGGTCACGCCGCGCAAGCCACAGACTCTCGTCTGCGGGATCATGGGCTCCCGCCAGTTTCCCCACCTGTTCAGAAACTCCTCAAGCGATTTTGCTTTACCGGGCTTCAACTGGAAGAACTCGTCTCGCGTTTCCCACGCATCGCCCAGCCGCGCTGTTCCTTTCATGGGATCGGAACTCAACCGTCCCCGAAGCACTGAAGACGGTCCCCATTTAACTGGCGCGACCCGGAACTCGAAGCCCACGGCAATGGAGATTGCTTTGCCGCCGAGGGGGCGGGACTCAAGCGGCTCGATTACGTGGTTGCGAATCCGATGTGGAACCAGGACAACTACGGAGACGCGCTCTACGAGAACGACCAGTGGAAGCGGTTCGAGATTGGCTCCGCGCCTTCGTCATCGGCAGACTGGGGATGGCTCCAGCACATCGCGGCCTCGCTGAACGACGCGGGTCGTGCCGCCGTGGTGCTTGATACCGGAGCGGTTCCGCGTGGCTCGGGCAGCAAGTCCTCGAACAAGGAGAAGACCATCGGTCAGGCGTTTGTCGGAGCGGACCTTATCGAGGCGGTGGTTAAACAAGATCGAAAAGACGTTCCTGATTTGCGTGACGAAGGTGCGAATAACAACCTTAGTGCACCTGGATCATTGAGTCCTTTCTCAGGAGGAGAGCAACGCGACCGCGATCAGAGCGCAAACGACTCCCACTAACTGGAGTCTGCTGATGGACTCGTTCAAAACAAGAGGCACAAGCATGATGACTACGAGTGGATAGAGCGCGGTGAGCGGTGAAACGATCGAAGCTTTGCCCCCGCTTTTCAGAGCAGCAAAGAGTGCCCATGCGCCAAGCGCATTCAGGACACCACTGAGCAAGGCCCATGCCAGATTCCATGACGAATAGTGGAATACGGTTTTCCCTGGATAGAAGAACGGCTCAAGAAGCAGGAATCCGACCACGAGCCAGATGAGGGACGATTCAGCGGAGATTAAATTCGTCGAGAGTTTCTGCAAAAGGCCGACAATTCCCCAAGCCACCACGGTGATGGCCGAGAAAACGAGCCAGGGTGCTATATGCATCGGGAGCCGGCCTTTCTATAGCGAGAAGATGACGATGGCGGCAACGGCAAACGCGAGGCCGAGCGCCTGAATGGGACGAAAGCGTTCGCGGAGAATGGAGATGGCGAGGATGACGGTGATCATGGGATAAAGGGCCGTCGCAACGGTGATGAGAGAGGTGTTGCCGCCGGTGTGATAGGCGGCAAATAACGTCAGGCCGCCGACGCCGCTGAGGATCCCGTTGAGGACGGCGTAGGCGATGCCGGGCGGACTCCTCTCCAGTCTGCCGCGGCGACCGATGAGGAGCGCGATGCCCACAGGGATCGTGCCCACTGTGAAGAGAAACTGCATGGTTTCAGGGGGTACCTCACGCGACCCGAGTTTGGACAACAGCGCCCACCCTCCCCAGCACAGCACGCAGATCATCGAGTACCAGAACCATGGGGCATTCCAATGCTGCTTCGAATCACTGTCAGGGTCTAACCTGTTGCTACTTTCCATTGCGACCTCCGTGGTTGAAGTTCACCTCATCGCGTGTCACCTGGGGTGCATAGCGAAAGCTTCCGGGACTGATCCCGCGCAGTTCTGCCAGGCGAAGAGCCGCCGCCTGCACGGGGACGATTTCCAACAGGGGCGCGAGAGGCTCTGGCACTGGTGTGGGGTCATATCCCTGAACGGCCGAAGCGGAATCCGCGGGAGACGATCCGATCACGCGCATCTGTGCACCGAAACGGACGAGGTCTTGCAAGAGCGCCAGGTTCAGGTTCTGCGTTCTGCCTCGCGGGGTGAATACGATGCCGCGAAATTTCGAATCCACAATCTCGACAGGACCGTGGCGGAAAGAAGCCGCGGGTATGCCAATGGCAGGGGTCTTCGCAACTTCGTTCATCAGCAGAGCGCCTTCATATGCGGAGGCGCGGGAGGGGCCGCGAGCGAGCAGATAGACCGGAGAATCGCCGGAGAAGAACAGATCCCACTGACTCAGCTTCTCCATTGAACCGCTGACGGCTGCGGCGAAGCTCGGCAGCAGGCTTTCGATCGCCTCGGCGGCCGCATCACCAGCGTGATTGACGGCACTTACTAACAAGTGAAGTGTCAGCAGGGTTCCGGTGTAGGTCTGGATCGCGACGATCTCGTCGGGTAGGCTGCCGATATGAATGCCGATCTCCGCGTTTCGCGCCAGAGGACTCTGCGGCTCGTTGCTGACACCGATAACTGTGTTACGAGCTTTCAGAATCTCCAGCAGCTTTGTAATCTCCACCGACTCTCCGGATCGGGAAACAACGACGGCGACGGCATCGCGAATGCCGGCCGCGCGATAGTGCAGCAGTTCGCCCGCTTCGATGGCAGTGGCATCGATACCTGCAGAACAGAGAGCATATTCAAGAGGAATCGAAGCGTAGAGAGAGGCGCCGATTCCGGTAATCAGAACGCGCCTGCCCGAGCGAAGCAGGGTCGCAGCCGCTGCCAGAGCTTCGGCGCCGTCCCGATGCTGGTAGCGCAGAACGCCCGAGAGGGATTCCGCCTGAGAGAGGATGTTTTGGGCGAGGTTCGAGGTGGTCAAGGAGTCGTTGATCCTCCTGTCTTGCCATGACTAAGTCGCGAGCCGGGTGCGTGGAGTTTATAACGCAGGAGCCACGACTGCGCAGCGCCCAGCAAGCCGGCTTCAGACCCGAGAGACGAGATCGTGATTCTGGTTTTCTCCACGGGCACCTGCGTGCACAGGTTTCTGACGACCTTCAAGGCGTCATCCATGAACAGGTGACTGCTTTTCATCACGCCTCCGCCCAGGGCGATCACGTCAGGTGCAAACAGGGTGACGAGGTTGGCCAGACCGAGTCCGAGGTAGTAACCCTCCCGTTTGACGGCCTGCATCGCCAGTTCGTCCTCGTGAACTGCACACTCGCAGATGGCGGCCGCGCTCAGAGCTGGAGCGTCAGGACGCTTCTCGGACATCCATGCACTCATGGCGGTGCCGCTCGCCAGGCTCTCCCAGCAGCCACGCGCAGAGCAGTAACACAGCGGTCCGGCGTTATCGATGACCTGATGGCCGAGTTCAGGATGAGCTCCGTCTACGCCGCGGTAGAGCTGACCGCCGAGAACGATGCCACCGCCGATTCCCGTGCTGATGGTGAGGTAGATAAAGCTGCCGGCGCCGCGTCCGGTTCCGCAACTGTACTCCGCGAGCGCGGCTGCGTCCGCATCGTTCTCGACCGCGACGGGGACACCGAACTCCCGGAGCGCATCGTTCAGGTTGCCGCCTTTCCAGCCCGGCAGCGTGCCAACGTCGCCGATGATTCCGGTGAAAGGATTCAGGGGCCCTGGGCAAGCAATGCCAATGCCGGCCAAAGGGCCGCATGCGTCGACGATCTCCTGCAGCATGCGCCGGACCTGCTCCATGGCGGGCTCAAACCCCTGCCCGGAATTCGTGGGTGCCTCAATGTGATGCGCGAGGATGCCGTCTTCGCGGACAGCGCCGACGGCAACCTTGGTTCCTCCGATATCGATAGCTCCGATCATCCTCGTCTTCCTTCGTTCGTTTCAACCTGATTCTTCATGGTCGGTACGGTTCCGTGAGGTTCGAGCAGATGCCGATCGAGAAACCTATAGGCTTCTTCGCGCATAGCCGCGGTAAACGCATGATCACCAGGCCAGATTCTGAGCTTCAGGTGATCCGGAGGAAAATACGGCCGCGCGAAGTCGAAAATCTGCGCCGCGCCGCGACTCCACTTATCCTGGCCGGTAGCTGAGAGATAAAGCGGAGTGGGAGCGGCGAGCGCGACGATTTCCTCGATATCGCCGATATTCATGATTCCGGGAACGCAGAATTCCATCTGGATACCTGCATCGCGACGAAGAGAATCCTGGTAGCGCACGCAGCCGCAGTTGGAGACGGAGGCTTTCACGCGTCGATCGAAAGAGGGGAGCCAGATCGCCATTCGTCCGCCATAGGAGTGGCCGATGAAGCCGATGCGGTCTCGATCGACCTCGATGCGAGTCTCGAGGTAGTCGATGCCGACCGAGGCGTCGTGAAGGACCTTTGCCAGCAGCGTGCGGCCGGCAACGAGGCGCGAGGTGAGTTCGAAGTACGCGGCTCTGAACGTGCCTTCACTCCAGTTCCGTTCCTCAAAGCCGATGGCGTCCGGCGCAAAGGTGATGTAGCCGCGCTCGGCCAGCTCGGCGGCGTAGTTCTGATCCGAATCGCCGGCGAGACCGACCACCTCGCTTTTGCCAAGCGCGAAATTCCACGCGTGCTGATGATGACAAAAGATCGCGGGCGTTCCTGGCCCTGCACTTTTGGGGATGCAGATGTACGCTCGGATCGTTTCAACGGGTTCCGTGAAGTACTCGACCTTCTCGCGGCGGTAGGTTCCGCAATCGACGCACTCCAGCGTGGTGGGGCGCAGGGGCACCTTGTCGGGAAACTTTCCAATTGCTGCCGCCAGTGTTTCCTTATCCATTACAGAACTTTGTCCTTTGTGCACCGCGCGCGAGCTTCGAAACGTCCATCGGCTCTCCGGCCAACCACACATCCTCGAGGATCATCTCGTTTGTCCACCGGAAGCGTATGAGGTCGGCACGCGAGCCGATTGCGATCACACCACTGCGGTTTGCGAACCGCCCCGGATTGATGGTTGCCATTGCGAGCGCTTCGCTGAGAGGGATTCCGGTCATTCGAACGGCGGTGCCCACGCATTGCGCGAGCGAGGCTGCGGAACCCGCGAGCAGTTCCGAATGCTCCAAACAGAGCCGGCCGTCCGGTCGCAGTTCGACGCGACCGCCGACAGGGGTGGTGTATTTGCCGGGAGGCATACCGGCCAACGCCACCGAGTCCGACACGAGAATGGAACGCGCTCCACCCTTCGCCCGAAGCAGCGAGCGCAGAACTTCCTGGGGCAGATGATGACCATCGGCGATGAACGAAGCCGTGAGGCGATCGTCGGCCAGCTGGCTCCAGATGGGATTGCGATGACGGGGAATCTCCTGAGCAATTCCATTGCCGAGGTGGGTGGAAAGACTCGCGCCGCTGTCCACCGCCATTCGGATTTGGTCCGGCGAGGCATGAGTGTGGCCAATGGCGATGTAAACACCGCTTTTGACCAGCGCTGCGATGTACTCGACGGACTCGCTGAAGTGAGGAGAGAGAGTCACCATACCCACGATTCCGGCGGCGGCCTTTTGCCAGCGATCGAACTCGGCGATGGAGGGAGGGCGAACGGCGTCGGCGGGATGGGCGCCTCGATAACCGTCGAGCGCAGATATGTGAGGGCCTTCCACGTGGACGAATGGAATGCAAGCGGCCGCTCGGGGATTGCTGCCGCGCGCCTCGGCGATGATCCTGAGCCTGCTGCATATCTCTTCTTCGGGCGCCGTGATCAGCGTGGGCGCGAAACAAGTGACTCCGCGAGCCAGCATGGCGTCGACGAGGCCGACGACGGTTCCTACCGTGATGTCTTTCGCATTCAGATCAAATCCGGCACAGCCGTTCACCTGTAGATCGATGAGGCCGGCCGATACATAGAGATCGGTGTCGCAGCGTATCTCCTCGATGCGCGCGATGATTCCATCCTCGACTGTTACATCGAGGCAGACTTCGCGGTCTGGATCACGCCCTCTGATTCTTGTCATGCTGATGCAGGTTGGTCAGCGAACCTGATTCGGGATCAAGGTAGACGACGCAGTGCGGGTGGGTACGAAGGACGGTGGCGGGGCAGTCGCCGCTGATGGGAGACTTCAGCATCGATTTTACGGCTGCAGCCTTGTGACGGCCGGGGACGGAACAAAACAGCTCGCGCCCGGCAAGGAGAGTGGGAACCGTAAGGGTGATGGCTTTTCTCGGCACCTCGTCCAGAGCGGCAAAGCATCCATCGAGGACTTGTTGTTCGCGGCACATCGCATCCAGTTCCACGATCTTCACCGGCTGGGGATCGTGCAGGTCGGCGGGGGGATCGTTGAACGCGAGATGTCCGTTGGTTCCGATGCCGAGGAGCACGAGATCGATGGGGGCTTCGGCAAGTGCGGACGCATAGGCACGGCTGATTGCAGCGGGATCGTCGCCAGGCTGGATGAGATACACCTTTGCGAGGGGAAGGCGGTCGAAGAAGGCTCGCCTGAGCCATGTGGCGAAGCGCTGGGGCGCTTCGGCGGGCAGGTCGATGTACTCATCCATGTGAAAGGCGGTTACGCGCCGCCAGTCGATATCCGGTTCATGCAGCAGGGCGCTGAGCGTCTCGCTTTGGCTTGGGGCCGCGGCAAAGATCATTCGCACGCTGTCTTTCGCGGCCAGCCGGGCGCGCAGCGATGTTCCGATTGCACGCGCGGCCATCTCCCCGAGCTCTGTGCGCGAATTGGCCAGGCAGATTTCCATGGTTCTCCAGAAACTCTCCGGGTTCAGGCGCCGGCGGCCAGGCGAGCAGAGACCGTTCCTTCCGGGAAGTCTGTGTCTGCGACGGGTTCGGCCGCAGCAGCCGGAGTTCTTCCCCCGCTGCGCATGAGGTGGCGGTAAACGAAGAAGACGATGAGCGCGATGGAACTGAGAGAGAATCCGAACCAAAAGGCGACCACATAGCTGCCTGTCCACTTGATCAGATAGCCAGAAATCGCAATGACGGTGCCGGTGCAGGAGTTGCGAATCAGCGCGACGGTTGAGGTGTAGGAGCCGGTGTCGGCCTTGTCCATGGTCTTCCAGAGAATTGTGTCACCGGCAACCTGCAGCGGCATCCAGAGGGAGAAGAACACCATCAGCAGGATCAGGCCGCGTTCACTGGTGACATAGATAGAGGACACAGCGAGAGCCAGCATCAGGATCCATTCGAGGCATAACGCGACGTAGCTTCCTACGCGGTCGATGAGCCAGCCTGCCGGATAGGAGACCGCAACTTTCAGAAGCAGCCCCCACGAAATCGCGGCCCCTGTAGCGCCAATCGTCAGGCCCAGCTTGCTCTTTGCATAGAACCAGACCCAGGTATTGAAGATCATGGAGAAAGCATTCAGAAGTGCAACCGCAATCATGAGGACGAGAATGCGCTTGTCCTGGCACGCGACTCTGATCGGCGCCAATAAATTGAATTTCCCCTCAGCAGGATGGTGGAAGGGAGGCTCGCGAATCTGCCACAGAGCGAGGAGCAACATGGATGCCATCAGGGCTGCGGAGAGAACGAAGACGCCGGTCTGATGGGTGTCGGCCATTTTCGAACCCAGGCGCGAGGATAGAAATCCGGCGAGGCTGATCACGATAGCAACCAAGCCGGAGACACGTGCGAGGACTTCCTGCGAGACGCAATCGATGGAGAGCAACGGGTAAGTGGAGGCGCTCATGTCGTTAAAGAAGTAGTAGACGAGCATCAGGCCGACGAGGAGCCATTTCTCGCTGAACAGCGGAAACAAGACGAGGGCAGCGGTGAGGAATGGAAGGGAGAGCAGGACGAACGGCGTGCGGCGGCCCAGGCGGCTGGTGCAGTGGTCGCTCTTCCAAGAAAAATACATGACGAGAAAACTGACGGCCCAGAGATTGGCGGAGGTGATCAGGCCGACGCCCGATTCGCTGACGCCGACAGCCTTGAGCCGGAGATTCATCAGCGGTATGAGGATGGTCATGGTAACTGCCATGCCGAAGTGGCCGAAGGTGATCCATCCAACGTTGCGCCACATCAGCTTGCGATCGGCGTAGAAGGCGGCCAGGTCGCCGCGATGCGCACGCGACCCTCCCACGGGAGCGGGCTTCTGCGGGTTCGAGTTGGGCTGCGGGTCGGTCACCGGATCGTCAGTTCCTGCCTGGGCTGCAACATCAGCGCTTCAGCTTGTCTTCAGTTCGTCGAGCCGAACGGGCCTGTTTTCCTTTGCGGAGAGTTCAGCAGCGAAGCACAACCGGGTCGTTTCGAGCGCATCGCGGGGATTGAGTTTTGGCGGCTCGCCTTCCACGACACGCCGGACGATATCCAGCGCCTGGTCATGGGTGTTGTGAAAGTAAGGGAAGTCCTGCTCGGGCTTCCAGGTTTCTGTCTGGACCCATTTACTGGCCTGCCCGTAATCGTCTTCACCGAACTCCCATCGCTTGATCGTACGCGGGAAGACGTCGGTTTCAGCGGCGCCCTTTTCCCCATAGACGAGGTAGCGAAGCATATGTCCGTCGCCTGCCTGCTGGGAGACGGCATTCTGCAGCGGATCTCCGTGAAAGGTCGCAGCCGGACCCATCATGAAGGTGATGTGGCTGACGGCTCCGCTCCTGAACCTGTAGGTGCAGTGAAAGTTGTCGTGGACTTCCAGATAGGAAACTACGTTCGGCGCGCAGGTGGCATACACCTCCTCGACCGTATCGCCGATCCACCAACGAGGAAGATCGACGTAGTGACTTAGCTTCTCTCCGAACATCCCGCCGCTGGTCCCGGGCTTCGCCCGCCACACATCGTGACGACCCCAGGCACTGCTGCAGTAGAAGCAATGAGTATTCAGCACACGGCCCAGAAGCCCCTGGTCGATCCACTTCCTGACGGTGGTGTAGAGATGCGAGTAGCGCAGTTCGAATCCGATCTGAAGAAAGCCCTTTGTCCTCTCGGCAGAGAGCGCCATCGCCTCAGCATCGGCCAGAGTGGTGGCCATCGGCTTTTCGCACATCACAGCCTTACCGGCTTCAAGCGCGGCAATTGTCAGATCCCTGTGGGCGTTGTTGGACGCGGTGACGTAGACAAGCCGTATCTCCGGATCCTGCAGGACCTGATCGAGACTACTGGCAGGCTTGGCCCCAAAGCGCTCTTTTAGAGACTCCGTTTTCTCAGGGTGACGGTCGAAGACCGTGATGCCCCGAACCAGCGGGCTGTACCTGAGGTGTTGAATGACGTTCTCTCCCATTTTTCCGCCGCCGAATATGGCAACTTCGATGGCCTTCTCCCTGCTCATGCTGATTCCTCTTTATTCCCCGTTTTGTCCTGCATGCGAACGTAGATTGCGCGATTCGGTTGATGGGTCTTCCAGCCCTCGTCGCCAACCGGTTCCCAAATCCCCGGCTGGAATCCACGACAGATTTCAGCATGTGAAGATCCCTGCGCATAGATTGCAGCCTGCCCGGTAGCCGAGCTGTACTCGAGGTCAACCGGTACAGCGAATGTCAGCTGACGGTCTGCGTCGCGAATCGACCGAAGCCCCAGCGCTGTTATGATGCGCTCTTCCTCATCCCATAAGAGGCATTCGCAGTGACACTCAACGCCGAGGGCCCGGAGGGCACCGTCGCCAAAGCGAGCACCACCGCCGTGGGGCAGAAGCACGGCGCCATCGGCGTACTGTACCTGGTCGAGGTTAGGACCGATCACGATCAGGAAGGAGCCTTCTTTGACCGGAGACGATGCCTGCAACCTCCAGCGACGGTATCGCGGGAATCGCCCTTCGCGGATGTCTTCATTTCCGGTGTTGTTGAGCCCGTAGATATACGCGGGAACCCAGGTGGGCTCCTCGGTCACAACCTGCGCGGCGGGCATACTCTGCAATACGCGAACGAAGAGTTCTCCTCTTTCTTCGTCGTCGAGTCCTTTGCTCCCACCCTTGATTCCGGCAATCAGATTCGCCTGGCCCCCGGTCAGACGGTATTGGTGGTTGCCGAGGTCCCTCACAGAGCCGGAACAATGCAGGTGAGTCGCGAATCGGATGGCCCGGTCGCCCTGGAAAGCGTCGGAGAGCAGGATGGTTCCGGTGCGGCGATCGAACAGGAAGATACGATCGGCTCGACGCACCTGCAGCTTCGGGTCGAGCGCGTGCGTGACCACGATGTGCGCGAAGAGATAACGGTCGCCGATGAAGCAGCGACGGATGACGGCACAGCGCTCCGGCGGATTCTCGCCGTTCAGGTACTGGCCATTGGTGATGGCTCCGCCCTCTTCGAAACACATGGTGTTCGTCAGGGCGCTATTGAGCCCATAGACACCCATGTTCACGTTGCACAGCACCGGCGTGCCGTCTACGGTAGCTTCAATGGCGCCGAGCGACGGGGCAAATTCCCGATTGTGCGGCATCAGGGTGAAGATGGCGTGACGGCCTGCCTTGGGACCGCCGCTCATCGAGACGGCGATCCTGGGCTCAGTTTGAGAGGTCGCGATGATGTCGCCGACATCCTTCGCAAAGAGGGGACGATTGGGAAATGGCGCGATATCGCCGGCAGCCTCCGGAGCGTAGAGAAGATCGAAGATGCCGAGGACGAGCTCTCCGCTCGCGCTGCGCTCTCTCTGAGCAAAGGCGCGATAGATCGATTCGATTCCCGGGGTCCGATGGAAGCGACAGAGAAAGGCCGTGATGAAGCGGTGCTCCCGCGTCCGCAGGCCGCGCTGCAACTCCTGACTGTTGGGTACTTCAAAAGCCGCGAGCAGGGCCTGACCGAGGTTGTCGAGGAAGGGGCTGTCGGAGAGCTCCGGCCTCTGTCCCCCGAAGACATGAGCTGCAGCCAGATAGAGGATCAGGTGGAACGGGAAGTAGGTGGCCCAGGCGGCTTTGCCGCTTGCCGGGAACAGTCTGAGGCTGTCGCAGAACAATCCATGGAAAAGCGGAAGCGCATGGCGAGCGATGGCGAGGTCGTCGCAAAAGGCCATGCAGGCGATGGCAGCGCCGTTCCATGATCCCAGCGAGTGGGGGTCGATGGACGGATAGCCCATGTAGGCGCGCTGCAGGAGCGTGAAATCGTAGATCTTCTGCAGGTATTCTTCGACCCTGGCGAGGATTGCGCGACGGTCGTCATCGTCGAGGAGCGGCTGCAGGTAATCCCAGGCCAGAGCGGTTTGATACAGCCGCTGACTGATGATTCGGTCGTTCTCGCCGCCCATGAGCAGAGGATCGGGACGACAGCTCCAGGTGGGAGCGTGAGCGAGCTCGATGATGCGGGCTTTGGCGCGCGCACCGATGATCGCATCGCCGGTTAAAGCGTAGACCAGCGACGCCACTTCCTGAGTGCCCTGACTGTTGTCGGAAAGGAAGACCAGTTCTTCATTCCGAAGCCGCTCGCACAGAGCGTGGAACTCGGCACTTGCCTGCCAGCGCTCGCGGGCCTTTGGCACGTCTTCGGAGGTGAGAAAGATGCGCGGATGCCCGCTGACTGCCGGCGCGAGCGGCACGGTGCGGCGATCGTCTCTGCGCAATTCGATGTGATCGAGCTTGCCCCAGTTCATGCGATCGCGGTCACGCTCGATCAGCTCGAAGATCAGTTCGTTCTCGCCTTCCTCCGCCTCGAAGCCGAACTCGGCAGCCAGTCGCCCCTCTGCGATCTGTTCGGGGCCGGGCATATCAAACCACAGGCCGCCCTTCAGCTTGCCGTTCACGAAGGTGCGAATCATGGGGACGGCCATGACATTGCGGATGTGATCGAGGTCCCAGGGACCGACGAGTACGCGCTTGCCATCCGGGACACGCACCATCTCCATCATGGCTGTTGACATATCAAAGGCGCCGGGCGCGGTCTCGAAGCGGCCGGAGTAGATTCCTGCGGAAAGACGGAGGCGAAGGGTGAGACGCCATGGGACCGCCTGAATATCGGTCACATGGCCAGTAATATCGGTGAGTTCGAGCGAATCATCTCCGCTGAACTGGTTGGCGATCGGTTTCAGGAAGGCGATGAGGTCGCTGTTTCTCATATGCCGTCGGGAATTGGGAAACGCTGATGCGGTCCGCTTCGACTCCCGTGATGGGTGGCCAGAGCCCGATGCGAAGCATCTGCAGGTTGCGATGATCTTTGATTCACTTCGTCCCGCACAACATGGTTTCCTGATGGAACGGCATCCGTTGGCCCAGTCTAGCCGGATCGGGAGGGCTTAGGACTGTCTCGCGGCGCTTTCCGGGGAACTCGGCGCCCGGTGCTGGAATGCAGATAGTGTAAGGCGCCGAGTTCCGAAGACTGTGGCTCATCTGGAACCCGGCGCCTGGTTGAGGCAGTTTGTGGCCTGCCATCGTCGACCGATGGCTAGAAGTTGTATTTAAGAGCGAACTGAATGTTGCGCGCTCCTTCTGACGTATTGACCTGACCGATTGTGCCGCCATCCGGATTCGTGACGTCGATGCCTCCATTGTTCGGCGCATCGAGGATGGTGTGGTTGAAGGCGTTGATGAACTCCGCACGGAACTCGACGTTCTGACGCTCAGTGACCGGGAAGATCTTGGCAATGCTGCCATCGATGTTCTGCTCGCCGGGACCGTAGACCGAACTCACACTGCAGTTGCCGAAATAACCAGCGGCCGGTTCCTGGTACGATGCGGGATCGAACCACCGATACCCGTAGAAGCCGTTTCCAATGGTCTGCTTATGCAACACGCGCGGCGGCGCTATGCAATTCGGCCGGTTCTGGAAGGAGTTGGTGCCGGAGTGGTCGTCGTTTGAACTGAGCGTAAGCGGGAAGCCGCCGCGGATCGTCGGAATTGCGCTCAGCTTCCAGCCACCCACCACGGCATCGGCGGCCTTGTTCATGCTGGAGCCAAACTGCTTGCCGCGGCCGAAGGGCAGTTCGTAGATGACAAAACCGGTGAAGTCACCCTTCACGTTGTAATAGCACGCGCCCGTCTCGCCTTCGGGGTTGTAACTGTTCTGCCACCACGCGCTGGGCGCTGAGGATTGCCCGCCTTCCCCCCAGAACCCCTGCGAGTTGGTCATGCAGCGAGACCACGAGTAGCTGAGCTGATAGGACAAACCATGATTCAGCCGTCCCTCCATCTGAGCCTGCAAGGCGTGATAGCTCTGGTGCGCCTCGGCAAAGGTACCGAAGATATACGCCACCTGGTTAATGACCGCCTTGTTATCCGCGAAGTACGGTGACGGGCTCACCACCCCCGGCGAATCCCAAACGAGCTGCGTGAGCAACTGCGCATCGGTCAGGTGCCTGGTTGCCTGCCCAACGTAGCCGAGCTGAGCCACAGCCGACCGAGAGAACTCGTGTTCGAGGAACAGGCTCCACTGGCTGGAGTGAGCCGGTTGTACGTTCTTGTCCCACGCAAAGATGACGGCGCCCTTGTAGCAGATCGGGGCGGCGCTCTCCAAACCGGAAGTCGTACATCCAGAAGGCACCGAGATTGGGGTAAAGCCCTGGTCAAGCGTTGTGGTGGGGTAGGCAAGGCTACTGTAATTGGCGCTGGCTGCGACCGGTTGCGGCGGGTTAGCAGGCAGGCGCAGTCCCAAACCCGTGCCTTCCATGAACGACGATAGCCCGTAAGAGGCGCGAACCGTGGTCTTTGGCATCACCTGATAAGCAACGCCGATGCGCGGCTGGTAATTTCCATAGCCGTTGTACGCATTGTAAAGCGCGTCGTTGTTGCCGTTTTGGCCGGGTAACTCGAACTCGCCGGTTTGCGGATCCCAATTATCCTCTTTGTTGTGGGCTTCGACGAAGGGTGTGTGCGTCTCGTAGCGAAGTCCGAGATTGAACGTCAGCTTATTTGTGGCCTTCCAGTCGTCCTGAACAAAGGCCGCAAAGATATTGTTATTCTGCTCCCACTCTGCGCCCAGGTTGCCGGCGCCGACAGTGGTGGGTAAGCCCAGCAGGAAGTTCGTTTCCGGACTACCCGAGTATGTGGAAGTGAACCCGAAGGTCCCGGCCTGTCCATTACTGCCATTGAAGAGCCCAGTGGTGCGAATCCGCCAGCCCTCGAATCCGAACCGCGTGTTGTGCTTGCCATGCACCCAGTTTAGAGCGTCCGAATACTGAATCGACGTATCGTAGTTGTTTGTGACGCTGTCCTTGGTGCCAAAATTGCTGACATATCCCCCGCTGAAGTGCATGGCGGGGAGGAAGTTTGTTGTTAACCCGGGAATGTCAAAGAGCGTACCTGCGTTGCCTGAAAAGTTAGCGGTGGTCGAGTTTTGCCCGACCTGGACGTAGTTCACTCCCAGACGCGCATCATTCAACAGGTTTGACGAAATGGTACGCGTATATCCAGTGACAAAATTCCATGAGTTAACCACATTGAATGGGTTGTAGTCATAAGCCAGCGAGTTGAGGGTAGGGTTGGTGAAATGGCTATAAGAGAAGCGGCCCATGAAATGGTCCTTCTCACTTGCAGCATAATCGAGACGGCCATCGCCCTGGTCGTCGTCGTTCTTGGTCGCGGACGTGTTGATTGCGTTCGACTGAAGCGAGCTGTTGATCGGTGTGGGATACAAGCTGGAGTTGAGAATTGCCTGTGCGGCCTTGCTCAGCTCACCGGTGGGAATCTGATTGTTTGGGAATGGCAAGCCGGTCTTGGGATCCACGATGTTCTTGCCCGCGGCCACCAGTTCAGAGACGTCGCCGGTCCGCTCCTTCGCCGTAAATACCGTGATGAGAGAAGACGTGCTGGGAAAGTCGAAGCGCTCGCCCTGATAGTCGGCGAAAAAGAAGAGCTTGTCTTTCAGGATCGGCCCGCCGATCGTGCCGCCAAACTCGTTCCACCGCAGCTTCTGGCGGGGAGTCACGCTACCCGGTACCAGCTTGTTCATCCACTGGTTCGCGTTGAGAACATCGTTGCGGAAGAATTCAAAGGCGGTGCCATGGAAGGAATTTGTGCCTCCCTTGATCGATGCGCTGATAATGCCGCCCATATAGCTGCCGAACTCAGCAGGAGCATTCTGCGTGATGACTCGGAACTCCTGGATTGCGTCCGGCTGCGGCGAATATACAACGTAGTTACTTCCCGCATCGTTATTGTCCATGCCGTCGAGCAGGAAGCTGTTTGCATCGAAGCGGTTTCCGTTTATTTCAGGACGCGTGACCTGTCCGGCGTTCTGCCCGCTCTCAAACCCTGTCGGTTGTACCGTCACGGCACCCGGCGTGAGCAGCGTAAGCTGCAGATAGTTACGGCTGGCAAGCGGCAAGCTGACGTTGGTCCGCGCGTCGATGACTGTACCGACATCGGTAGTTTCGGTCTGCAGTATCGGCGCCTCGTTGGTCACCTGGACAGTTTCAGTGTTCTGTCCAACCACCAGTTGAGCGCCAACCTCGGCCACCTGGTTCAGTTGCAGTTCGATCGGAGACTGGACTGCCGCGCGGAACCCGGATGCCGTGAAGCGGACTTCATAGCGTCCCACAGGAAGATTGCTCAGACTGTAAAATCCCGCCGCATCGGTTCGAACCGGCCAGACTGTGCCGCGATCGAGATCGGTCGCCGTTACCTGTGCGTTCGGCACCACACGGCCCGACGGGTCGGTGACGGTTCCGTTGATCGTCGCTGTCACTTCCTGCGCGCCACCTCGAAGCGGCGACCAGCAAAGAAACAGGAAAATCAGGGCTAACGACAGCACAGCCGAATTCCTGGATAACAAAGACGTTGTTTCTGCCCTCATGCTTCTGTACCTCCGGAAGATCGATCTGCAATTGCGCACTGACGGCCGCTTTGATATTGTAGTTCTGCAATGCGAAACTGCTTTTTGTATTGCGGACAAAGGTAATTGAAATACGTTGCGCTGTCAAGCCCATCGTGAGAGGGTTTCTGTATGAGGAAAACCTCAACCGCCATGAGTTCCACACTCCGCTGTCTTAAAGTTCTGGAACTCTTGGCGGACGAACCGTTTGAGCTTTCCTTCAGCGAACTCGCCGCCCGGCTTAAAATCCCGAAAGCTTCGGCGCATCGGCTCTGCACCACCCTGATCGAAGCAAACCTCATTCAACAGGAGCCGGCGACGCGCCGGTATATGCTCAGCAGCCACGCACTGTGGATCGGATCCGGGTATCTGCGTCACTCGCCGCTTTATCGGGCCGCCTTCTTCCCTATGCAGGATCTGGCGCGACAGTTCCCGGGCACAGTTCAGCTTGGGGTTCTGGATGGAGACCACGTTCTGTTCATCCACTCGGTGGGATATTCGGGTGCGCCGGACGCTTTCGCGGATGTCGGGCTGCGCCGGCCGCTGAATGCAACGGCGTCGGGCAAGATATTTCTTGCCGGCATGCCCGCCAAAGAAGTCGATCGGATCATGGCGAAATCAACTGAAAAATACACCAGCAGCACGATCACCTCGTCGGCACGTATGCGACAGGAGCTGGCGCAGGTGGAGAAGGTGGGCTACGCGCGCAACGTGGCGGAGTTGCTGCCCGGCTACTGGGTTCTCGCCGCGGGTGTTGGCCAGGACGACCGGCCGGCGGCGGTTATCAGCATCACGCTTCCGCTGCACGAATTTCCGCCGGAACGCGAGGGGGCGGTGGCCGCCCAGGTGAAAGAAGCGGCCCGGAAGGCGACCCTGCAACTGGGGCACAGCGGCCTGGCCCGGGGAATCGTTTCCTCGCGCTAGCCGGCGACCCTTTTCGATGGGATCCCTCGCGAATCGCAATTATGAATGCGCAACTGAGCCTGAGCCACCTCGGATATTTACCCGACAGCCCCAAGATCCTGACTCTCGTGGGGGGTGAGGCGGAGGGACTGCCCGATGTCATCCCGTTTTACCTCCGACAGAACTGCTTTCGAATGCCACGCGATGCCCAGCAACAAGCGGGATTTTCGGCGCGTTTTCCATCCCCGTTCGATCTGCTCCGTGGCCGGCTCCTTCCAGGCAGCGGACCCGCTCCTTTTTATCAGGGTGAATTGCGGAAGATATCGAGCCGTTGGGGACCTCTGTGGCAGGCAGACTTCAGCCGGTTTACCACGTCGGGAAGCTACCAGATCGAAACGGACTGGCAGATCTCTCCGCCGTTTGCGATACGGGACAGGGTCTATGATCGCATCGTCGCCGGATATCTGACTTTCCTCCGCGCGCAGCGCTGCGGCTGTGCGGTATTCGGTGTTCACCCCGCCTGCCATCTTGACGACGGAATCCTCGACCGCGATGGTTCTGCATTACAGGCGACCGGCGGATGGCATGACGCGGGAGATTTTCGGAAATGGCTTGCGTTCACGCTCTACCACATCGATGCGCTGGTTACTTTGCATGAACACCTGGGCCAGGAACTGGACCGGAGCGGTATTGCCCCGGGTTCACTGCTTGATGAGGCTTCGTGGGGCAATGCTTTCTTCCATCGCATGATCACCGCCGAGGGGCAGGTTTATGAAGATGTCGCTGGGGGCGCCTCCCCGGCAGCTACGTCGTTCAGCTATGAGAACGGCTGGTGGTTCGAAAATCACCCTGGCTGTTATTGCGATGCAACTGACAATCGCTGGACGGATAACGTGCCTCACAGCGGGGACGAGCGCACGGTGCGCACGACCTATAATCCGCTGGTCCAGTGGGCCTTTGTGCATGCGCAGGCACGCGTATCGAAGTATCTTCCCTCCCCTCAGTCCGAGCAATGTCTGCAGATGGCGCGGCAGGCGGCGGCGTATGCGCGGCGGCGGGGTCACGATGGTCGAACGCTGTTTTTGGCCGCGGAACTACGCGGGAACCTCGAATTGCTCGCGGCTGGTGGATCAGCGCTTGGCATACCGGAGTTAATCCGTTCCGCGCGGGACCTGATGCAACGTCAGGCAAAGCGGACGGAGGGATTGTCGGGTTATTTCATGGAAGCCGGCGGCGCCGACGGATTTCGCTCGATCGCGTTCTCAGCAGACCCCGCGCTTGCGTTGCTTCGCCTTTGGGAGCTGCGTTCGCTGTTGCGGGACTCGACAACCGTCGAACAGGCTCGGCAAACTGTGATCGACTACATCGAGCAATTTCTGATCGCCGATTCCAGCAGCAATCCCTTCTCGCTGACTCCGTACGGAGTGTATTTCGATCCTCCGCATCGCGAGCGGCAGTTGTTTCGCGACGCAGGAGGCGGCTACGGCGTGCGCACTTTCTTACATCCCTTCAATGCTCAGGGCATCGCGCATGGAACAAGTTCGGTGCTGATGAGCCACGCCCACCTGCTGGCGCGGGCCGGCGCTCAATTCAACGAGCGATCGTGGCGAATAGCCGCTGAGGGACTGCTGCACTGGTGTCTCGGACACAATACGCTCAACCGGTCGTTGTTCTCGGGGATTGGATACCGTCAGCCGATCGGTTACTCGTTCCGCATCCCGCAAATCCCTGAAGCCATGATCACGGGATTTATCGGCCGCCCGGACGACTCGCCCTATCTGGAGGAGTCGAGCGCCATCGAATGGAACACACTGGAGTACTGGAGCATTCCTTATCTCCACGCGGCGCAGGCGGCGTGCTGGCTGGGTGTTGCAGGCCGAACGCCTTCTTGACAGGCCAGGATTCGGGACATATTCTTGGTCCGTATTTCAAACTATGTTTTCGCATTTCGAAACTGAGAACCAAATACCAACATCTCAGCCGGCGTAATGAACTGGCGGAAGCGTGTCGCTTTGAGGTAGTTCTACCCTTCTATGCTCCGAATCGACTCCGATCAGCAACTCAATCATGTCCTGACACAGCCGAGCGAGGCGGATGTTGCCTTCGCCAGCCGGCTTCGCGGAGACACGATGGTGCTGGGAGCAGGCGGCAAAATGGGGCCCACTTTGGCGCAGAGGCTGCTGAAAGCCCTGCGCGGAGCGGGCAGAAGTTCCCGCGTTATTGCCGTCTCCAGATTCGGATCGCCCCAAGCTCTGCACGAACTGCAGGATGCCGGCGTGGAAGCCCTCTCCTGCGATCTGCTCGACCCCGAAGCTGTGAGAGGGCTGCCTCGGGTGGAGAATGTTCTGTTCCTCGCTGGCCGGAAATTTGGATCGGCCGGCGATCCCGATCTTACCTGGGCGATGAATACCATAGTGCCGGCGCAGGTGGCGCAGCACTTCCGTGAATCGCGGATCGTGGTCTTCTCCACCGGAAATGTGTATCCCTTTGTCAGTCCGGAACGAGGGGGATGCGTCGAAACCGATGCGCCGGCTCCCGTGGGTGAATACGCGCAATCCTGCCTCGGACGGGAGCGCGTCTTCGAGTATTTCTCCAGGAAGTTCACGACGCCGTGCCTGATCTTCCGCCTGAATTACGCGATCGATCTGCGCTACGGGGTTCTGGTCGACGTTGCGCGGCACGTCTACAACGGCGAGCCTGTCGATTTGTCTGTTCCCGCGGTGAACGTGCTGTGGCAGGGGGATGCGAATTCGTACGCAATGCGTTCTCTGGAACTGTGCGAGACGCCCGCGCGAATTCTGAACGTCACCGGGCCTGAAACGATTCAGGTCCAGCGCGCAGCGGAGTTCTTCGCCCGCCGTTTTGACCGCAAACTTCTGGTCACCGGCGAGTCGAAAGGGGTAGCTCTGCTGAACAATGCCGGAGCCTGTCACGCCGCGCTCGGTTATCCTTCGGTCTCAGCCGATGAACTGATGGAAGCCGTCGCTGTCTGGATTGAGTCCGGCGGCGCCAACCTGAATAAGGCCACAAAGTTCCAGGTCACGGACGGAAAGTTTTAATGCCTGAGAGCACAGAGAAATTCCGGTCGCTTCTGCAAAGAGGGCTCGTTATTCCGGCGCACCCATTGGCCCTCACCCAATCTCTTAAGCTGGACGAACGCCGCCAGCGCGCGTTGACCCGCTACTACTGCGACGCCGGCAGTGGCGGAGTGGCCATCGGGGTCCACACGACGCAGTTCTCCATCCGTGACGAGAGCGTGGGGCTCTTTGAACCGGTACTCGAGCTGGCCTTCGAAGAGCTGACTTGTTTTGAAAAGCGGTCGAAGAAAATTCTGGCGAAGATCGGCGGCATCTGCGGTGAGACGGGACAAGCCTGCCGGGAGGCGGCAACGCTGCGCGAAATCGGATATGACGCAGGCCTGCTGAGCCTCGCGGCACTCTCGGATGCTTCCAACGACGCGCTCATCGAGCATTGCCGCGTCGTGGGAGAAACGATCCCGATCATCGGCTTTTATCTCCAGCCCGCCGTAGGAGGGCGCCCGCTCAACGCCGATTTCTGGGAGCGCTTCGTGGAGCTTGATTCCGTCGTGGCGATCAAGGTCGCTTCCTTCGATCGCTATCAAACCATGGAAGTGCTGCGCGCCGTGGCCAACAGCGGGCGGGCCGCTGAGATCGCGCTCTACACGGGCAACGACGACAACATCGTCGCCGATCTGCTGACTGAATTTCGATTCGGAGAGCGCACAGTGCACTTCGTTGGCGGTCTTCTCGGGCAGTGGGCGGTCTGGACCCGCCGCGCGGTCGAGCTGCTCCAGTCGGTTCATGATGCAAAGTACAACGGTGCGCGGCTGGATACAGTTCTGGCCCGGGGCGCGGAGATCACCGACGCGAACGCCGCAATTTTCGACGCCAGGAATCAGTTCCACGGCTGCATTCCTGGAATCCACGAGATCCTGCGCCGGCAGGGTCTCCTGGCTGGGCGCTGGTGTCTGGATCCCGCTGAGGTGCTCTCGGATGGACAATTGAATGAGATTGAACGCATTCATTCTTCTTATCCGCTGCTGAATGACGATGCGTTCGTTGCCGAGCACCTCGATCGGTGGCTCTCTTGACGGCGATCTCCACGCGCTGACCGGGGCCCGAAAACTTTATCGCGAAAGTGAAATGCTGTGAACGAAAAGACCATCGCGACCATCGCTCTTCGGGACCAGGAGTACCCCAACCTCGATGCAGTGCTGCGTGAGGCTGGCCGATGGGTCGAATATGCCGCGGCACAGGGAGCGGAGCTGGCGGTGCTGCCGGAGACCATCAATCTGCTTCATCGAACGAGCCACGCGGCGCCGATCGAGGAGTTCGCCCTGGAAGACTGGCGGCAGGCGACCGCGCTTCTCTGCGAAATCGCGTCACGATCGAAGATCTCCCTCGTCCTTCCCCTGCTGGTGCGAGACGGCGGAGTTCTCGCGAATCGGTTCTATGTTCTCTCGAAGGAAGGCACTTCGCTCGGGTTCTATCAGAAGCGGGTTCCTGCTCTCGGCGAACGGTCTTCCGGCGTGAAGCCCGGAATCTCGAAGCCGATCGCATGGGAAGGTCTGAAGATGGGAGGGGCGATCTGCATTGACCTCTACTTCCCGAATGCTGTCTTCGATTCACAGATGGCCGAGGGCGTCGATTTGTTTGTTATCCCCAGTTTCACGCCAGGTGGGTTGCTGCTGGATTCGTGCGCGCTGACTTATGGGGTGCCGTTTGTGCTTGCCTATTCCCCGTGGAGCCGCATCCTCGATCGGGATGGTTCGGAGCTTGCCGCAGGAGGATATCGGTCTGAAACCCTGCGATTTGGATTTGGCGCACCCGTATTGCTGGCCACTATTAACTTCGATGCGGTGACCTTATTTTCCGATCTGAACCAGGACAAGATGGACGAGGTCGCCCGCTGCTATGGAAGGGACGTGCGCATCCGTTTCGATCAACACAATTGTCTGTTCACTCTGGAATCACGCTCTCCGAATATCTCGGTGACTGAGATCATGCGGCGATTCGGCCTGATCTCGCGGCGCGACTACATGGCGCAGCTCGATCCGGGCGCCTCCGAAGGCCGAAGCGGACACACCGGACAGGAGCCTGCGTGAGCGCCGATCCGAGAACTGAACCACTTCGCTTCGCCGTGATTGGCTGCGGCTCAGTGGCGCGCGCACAGCACATCCCCAACATCGTGCACTCTTCGCGTATGACGCTGCACACCTGCGTCGACCTGGATGATCGCGTGCTGGCAGAATGCCGGGAGGTCTTCGGAGCGAAACATATCCGCAAGGATTATCAGGGAGCGATTGCGGATCCGGAGGTAGAGGTGATTTGCCTTGCCACCACCGAAAAGCTCCGGCTTCCCGTGATCGCATTGGCGGCGAAGGCGCGCAAACCCATTTACGTTGAGAAACCCCTGGCCACAAGCCTCAAAGAACTACACGAAATCCAGCAGGTGGTGAACGCGAGCGGTATCCCCTTCTGCGCGGGCCACAACCGCCGGTCGAGCCCGGCTATGCTCGACGCGCAGCGCATTTTTCGCTGCCACATGACGCATCCGCTTCCGTGCCCATGGCGCTGGCGGCGCGAAGGCGATGGTCTACCGCATTTGCCCGACGATGGAGTGCCCTCGGCGTCGGTGCGGATCAATGACGACTGGTACAGCTGGAAGGGATGGGTCTTCGACAAAACTCAGGCGCCGCATGGTCCAATGCTGTTCGAGATGACGCACTTTACCGATGTGTGCAACTGGTTTCTCGCCGACCAACCGGTGGAAGTGACGGCTGTCGAAACCGGGATGCTGAACGAGGCTGTGATCGTCCGGTATCGCAGCGGAGCCCTGGCCACGATTGTGATTGGAAGCAACGGGACCCTCGGCTACTGCAAGGAGATGTACGAGTTCATGAGTAATGGCGCATACCTGGCCGTCGATCACATGCTGGAGGTCCGCACCGCGGGGATCGAAGGGGCCGCCGCAGCGACAACCTATCCAATGGTGCAGGATCGTCATCCGCAAGTCGGAATCGAAGGCGGCGTCTCGGGATGGTTAGCGAAGAAACATGTGGCATGTGCGGAGGCGGCGGAACGAGGCGATCCTCTCCTGCAATTCACAGCCGAGCCGGATAAAGGGCATGCGCACGCGCTGGAGAGATTTGTCGATCAGATTCTGGGAACGGGCCCGGTGGTATGCAGCGTGGATGACGCTGTGCTCGCAACGCGTGTCGCGTTTGCGGCGATCCGATCGGCGCAGGAACGAAGGACCGTACGGCTCGATGAGGTTGGGTCATGAACCGGCATGGCGAGTTCCAACCCTGGAAGAATGCGGATCCTGCTCTATACCGTGACGAGCGAATATCCGTCTCGACCTTTGCTGAAGGAGAGAAAGAAAACATGGATAACCCCCTGAGGCGGATCTCGCATTGGAGAGGATTTGCGCGATGCGCTGCTCTGGTTGCGCTTCTGACCCTGAACCTAACCGCCACGCGCGCGCAGAGAACGGGAGAACCCACCGCCAGCGTCGATCCGTTCATCGGCACAGGATTTGGCCCCGGAGAGGGCATCAATCTTTTTCCCGGGGCCGTAGTCCCTTTCGGCATGGCGCAGCTGAGTCCGGATACCGAAGACCACGGCTTCGGTTATCACTACACGCAAACGCAGTTAAAAGGATTCAGCATGACTCACATGAGCGGTCCGGGATGTGCGAACGAAGGAGACGTCTTCTTCACGGCGACGAACGGTCCGATCGAGACGCAGGTGTCGGATTTTCAGTCGCCCTTCTCGCACAGCATGGAATCGGCGCGCCCGGGCTACTACCAGGTACGGCTTCTGCAATGGAATATCAACGCCGAATTGAGCGCGACCGAGCATACCGGCGTTGCGCGCTTCACCTTCCCCGCCGGTAAGCCCGCGAACGTTCTTGTTCCCATCAGCCACACTCTGAACGATACTGCCGGTGCTTCAATTCGCGTTGTCGGAGATCGCCGGATCGAGGGCTACGTCGAGAACCATGCCTTCTGCGATAAGAAGCCTACTTACAAGATCTATTTCGTAATGACCTTCAGCCGGCCCTTCAATTCTTTCGGGACATGGACCGGCGACACCTATGGCGGTCCAGGAAAGCTCCATGAAGACAATCGCTCCGCAGAGCAAACCAGTCATGACGGCTGGACCGGAGCCTACGCAACATGGGGATCCGCAAAGATAACTCAAACGATAACTGCGAATATTGGCATTTCGTTTGTGGATCTGGCGGGGGCCGAGAAAAACCTGCACGCAGAGGCCAACGGAAAGGATTTCTCCGCGATTCAGGGCGAAGCTGCAGCCGCGTGGAGACAGGAGCTGGGCGAGATTGAAATCTCGGGGGGAACAGCGAATGAACGCAAGGTGTTTTACTCCGCGTTGTATCACAGCCTGCTGATGCCCAGCATCTTTAATGACGTGGACGGACGCTATCTCGGATTCGACAATCGAATTCACACCGTCGCCGCGGGGCACCATGTCTACGCCAACTATTCCGGATGGGATATCTACCGCAGCGAGGTTCCCCTGCTGGCGATGATCGAGCCGCGCCGAATGGAAGACATGGCGCAATCTGCGGTGCTCATGTACCAGCAAGGAGGATGGATCGATCGCTGGCCCCAGATAAACACCTACACCAACGACATGGTCGGCAGCCCATTGACGATCATGCTGGCAACGGCGTGGCTCAACGGCCTCCATGGCTTTGACATGGATACAGCCTGGGAAGGAATGCTGAAAGATGCCACGCAGGCCCCGCAGCCCGATCGCCCCTATCAAGGAGAAGGAGGAATGGAATGGATTAACAAGGTACACTATGTGCCCGACGACAAGATCGACTACGGCTCGGTTTCGGAGAATCAGGAAGACTCCGTCGCTTACGCGGCGCTCTATCGTGTGGCTCAGTCGCTGGGCAAGACCAGCGATGCGCGGATGTTGTACGACCGCGCGCTCTATTATCGGAACGTCTTCAATCCCAGCGATAAATATTTTCGACCCCGAAACGCTGATGGCGCCTGGGCGGCAGGCTTCAATCCCGCGCAATACGAGCACGGATTTGTGGAAGGGAGTGGCTGGCAGTATCAACCGATGGCGCCCTCGGACATGGCATGGCTGGTCAAGGCCGTGGGGCGCGACCTGTTCAACGAAAGGATGACCGTATTCTTCAATTACCCCATGCCGGGCTGGTACACCACTTACTACAACCCGTACAACGAAGTCGACCTGCAGGCGCCCTTCGTGTTCAATTTTTCAGGACAACCATGGAAAGCGCAGCGGGTGGTCCGGCGCGTGTTGAGGGAGAACTATTTTGTTGGTCCCGACGGGATTCCAGGCAACGACGACTGCGGAGCTATGTCCTCATGGGCGGTCATGGCCATGATGGGCATTTACACTGTGGACCCCGCGAGTCTCGCTTATGAGCTCGTCACACCGACCTTCTCCAGAGCTGTGATCCATCTGCAGGCGCCCTATGCAGGCAAGAGTTTTGTGATCGAGGCAAAGGGGGCCGACGACGACACGCCTTATATCCAGAGCGTAGAACTCAACGGGCAGCCGCTTCGTCATAACTGGATTCCCTTCCAGGCGATTGCCGCGGGAGGGACACTGAGCGTAGTTGCTGCACCTCGCGCCAATCAGAAATGGGGGGAAGCCCCGGATGATGCGCCGCCTTCGCTCAGCGATCAACAACCGTAACCCGAACCGCATTGGCCGCAGCGGCTCCAGAGCCGGACCCACCTGCCGATCGGCGTGATTTGGAATTAGAACGCGGCCGGTTATCACTTAACAAAGGATGCAGTCAATGAAACGGCGCAGATTTCTGGAACTTGCGGGGCTGGGGGTCGGGGCCACCGTGATCACGTCGAAGCTGGCAGCAACTGACTCCACAACATGGAAGGCCGCCGACCCATTGAGCCCGACAGCCGGCAAAGCGTACGGCTCGGGTTATTTTGGGAACTGGATCGAAGATCAATTCGGAATGCCGGCCTACCAATACACCTGTAACCAGATTACGGACCCGAAGGCTGTATCTCCGGTCGATCCAATATGGCGCCGGCCTGCCGATCACACCCATCAGGTGGGCAACGATCGCCTTGTAGCTGCGGTCTCCAACTACGGATACGTCCAGGTTCGTCAGGATGAGGGATCTCCCAAGTTTCTGAACGACTACTACCCGGAGCAGGATCGCTATGGGGGAGGCATCGGGTTTCTTGCTGACGGAGAAACCGTTCTCAGCACCTATTACTCCGCCCGCACTGAATTACTCGAGAGGCTCTTCGGAATTGGCTATTTTCGCAAACGCCTGCTGTCAGACAAATACGAAATCGATCAGGTGATCTTTGCTCCGTTTGGCGATGACCCCGTCCTGATTTCGCAGGTCACCGTTACGAATCACTCCGATCACACCGTGACGCCGCGATGGGTTGAGTATTGGGGTTGCCACCAGTATCAATTTTCCTATCGCGCGTTGATGGAGTCGGCGATAGCGGCGGGTGCGCAACCCGCCCCACAGCTACGTCGCGATTTCGGCGGCCGATTCACGCACCATTTTCGAGCCACGAAGAACCGCATGGGGTTTATCGATACTCAGACCTTTCCCGGCCGCTCGGCGGCGGAAGAGGCTGCCTGGCAGAAAGTGCAAAGTGCGCTGGAAACAAATCCAAACGGATTCTATGGAACACCGGTGCCTCCGTTGGCCGAAGGCGCCAGTATGGAAGATCTGACTCCTCCGCCAACATTTCTCGTTTCTCTGGACGCGCCCGCCGATGCGGTCACAACAAACGCGAAAAGGTTTTTCGAGGGAGGTCTTGAAAAACCGCGAGGATTGACGGCGTCGCTGGACGACGACCTGAGTTCCAGCGGTCCGGAGAGCGCATTTTTTCTGGAGCGTCGATTGAACCTGAAGCCTGGGGAAGGCCGGACTTTGTACTTCCTCTACGGATATCTGCCGGAAGGTTTTTCGCTCGACGAGCTAACAACGAAGTACGCATCAGATCCGGATTCGCACTGGCAGCATTCCAGCTCGCACTGGAAAGCGTCGAGCGTTCGATTCCGTTCCGACGGCGACCCCTCGGTTGAGAGAGAAACGTTCTGGAGCAGTTACTACGTGCGCAGCGGAAGTACGTATGACAGCTTCTTCCGCGAGCACATTCTTTCTCAGGGAGCCCCCTATCAGTACATCGCCGGGCTACAGGGTGCGGCGCGCGACCCCCTCCAGCACGTATTGCCGATGATCTTCACCAATCCTGGACTGGTACGGGAAGTTATTCGCTACACGCTCAGGGAAACTCAGCCGGACGGGTCGATACCCTATGGGATCGTCGGCGCCGGCGTTCCGATGCCGTGCCGTTATCTCCCCAGCGATCTGGAGATGTGGCTTCTCTGGGTAACGAGCGAGTATGTTCTCGCCACACGCGACAAAGAAGTTCTCGAAGAGAGAATTCCCGCCTATCCCGGCGGGGAGGCTCATTCGAATGATAGGACAGTTCGCGAACTTCTGACACATGCTTACCGGCATATGACGGAATCCATTGGTGTCGGCCCACACGGCCTGATGCGCATCGGCAACGGTGACTGGAACGACAGCATCGTCGTGAATCGTCTCTTACCGGCGCAGGTCGCGGAGGTTTCCCAAAGGGGAGAGAGTGTCCTCAATGCGGCCATGGCCTGCTATGTGCTTGACTACTACGCGCGGATGCTCGATTACGCGGGCGGCTCTCCGCTCGCCGACGAGGCGCGCGCAAAGGCCGAGGCCCAGCGCCAGGCGGTCAGGAAGCAGTGGACCGGTCGCTGGTTTCGCCGAGCGTGGCTGGGCGAGACACTGGGCTGGTCCGGCGATCAACAACTCTGGATGGAGCCTCAGCCCTGGGCGATCATCGGTGGGGGCGCAGACCCCGAGCAGGTCAGGACGCTGGTTGCGGCAATCGACGAGTTATCGCGCAAACCTTCGCCGATTGGAGCGCTGCTGCAGAGTCAGCCGGATCCCACCATGAAGGACGAGCCCGGCGTTGGAACAAACGGGGGTATCTTTGCATCGATCAACGGAACGCTGATCTGGGCATTGGCCCTGGCGGATAAGAGCATGGCGTGGGATGAGTGGAGCAAAAACACCCTGGCTCGACACGCCGCAACTTATCCAGACATGTGGTTCGGTATCTGGAGCGGCCCGGACGCGTATAACTCAGTCCTCGCGAAAATGCCTGGCGCCACCGGTCTGGAATTCCCAGTGATGAATATGCACTCCCATGCATGGCCCCTCTACTCGGCCGTGAAGCTGCTTGGGTTGGAGTTTTTTGAAACAGGTATACGTTTCGATGTGGATCGCCTTCCGCCACCCCAGTACGAATTCTCTTCGCCATTACTCGGGTTCCGGAGGCGGGGCGATGGATATTCAGGCTGGTATGCTCCGGCGAGAAAAGGCGTTTGGAATATCGAGTTAGCCCTCCCCGAAGTTGACCGAGCTAAACTTAGATCCGTTCGCGCAAATGGTGGCGCGGTGAAATGGAGCAGAACCGACCGCACTATTCGCTTCAGCGGTGAAAGCACACCCGGGACACCACTTCGCTGGGAGGTCATTTAGCCAGGCAAACTCTTTGGCGGACCGCACGGCAGCCGTCTCCCATCGATTCAAACAGAGAACCGGAGATCGGCCATCGATCAGATCTGCAGGCAAATTCGATTTTAAATGTCGACTTAGGCAAAAGCGCTCATGGACCTTGAGTTGGGCTAGGTTTGAGGATTGAACCCCCTAAACGGGCTTGCCGCGTGCGATCCTGCGGCATTCCCGGGCATATAGAAGATTTGAAGTATGGAAATTCCACTTGCTAGCTGCGAGTGGAAGCTCTCGCTGTGACATAGGCTCGCCCGTTCAATAGCCGTCCAATAACGTGAGCCGAGGGGGATTTTAAGGGACTGAGGTGTACGAATGAACGCCGTTGAAACAGAAGCTTTCCCAGCTCCAGCACGGACCGATCCGGCTGAGCCAGCTATGTAAAATGTTGCCCGGCGCCTCAAAGAAGATGCTCACCCAACATCTGCGAGAGATGGAGGACGAGGGCATCGTGGTCCGGTCCGATCTAAGTGACCGTCGACTGCATGTTGAGTAATCGCTGAGGAAACCATTGGGAGTTGCCGCATTAAAGTTGATCAAGACCCTGGCCGAATGGGGATCGCAATATGCGCCGGCTCAAGGCAATCATGATTAGACCGGGTTTTGTCCGAGGGTAGGCTTACCCGACGAAAACCAGAGCATTCGAGACTCCCATTGCCCTCCGAACCCATCGCGCAAGTGAACGAGATCATCGCACAGGACCATCTCCCAGCCGGTGGCTCGCTCAGGCCATTCCCCCCTGGAGTCCGATCACTAGAGGAGGCGAGAATCAGTTATAGCCGACTTTCTCGGTGTGCACGGATGTGCGCATCGTGACGTCGGGAAATGCGAGCCTCCTCCCGTCGTGGGAGGGAACGCCCCATATCGCCGCGCCTGATTCGCGCAGGACTCTCGCGTGACCTTTGAGATCGATGTAAAGCAGGCTGTAGCCCGACTCTGTCTTGGTTTCCACAAACAGGCCCTGGCCGTTTGCCGCCCAGTTGGCATCCAGTGGGACGCCGAGGCCGTCCACGGGAATGTCGTCGAATTTTCCGCCAGGGTGGAGCAGGCTGAGAAGGTGGATTGCGGGAACGAGGTTATTGTGGCTGGCAATGGCGGCGGTGGAGCCATCGGGTGAGACCGACCAGTCCCCCAGCACACTTGGCACCCAGGGCGTGCGTGCAAGTTCCTCTCCCATGCCCTTGACGGGGTCCAGCGGGTAATAGACGAATACCTTCCCTTCGATGGCCTCGCGCAAAACGCATCGGCCGGCTTTACTGGCCGAGCAATGGAATTCCTCGATCTCCCCGGGGATGTGCAACTGCTGCGGAACTCCACCCGCCACGGGCACACGGAAGATGGAACGAGGCTGCCCGCGGGGAACGGGGTCGAGCCCCAGAAAGAGGATCCATTGGCCGTCGGGGCTGAACTCGGCCATTGCCGCGTCAATGGGCAGCCTGGCGACGAGATCGGGTGTTGCCCGATCCAGCCGCTGCTCGAAGATCGCGGCCAGGCCCAGGTTGTTGTTTTCGAGCAGGACTGCATCGTCCTTCGCGGACCACGCGTGTGGATAGCTCTCGAAGGAGCGATGGGTGAGCTGGACGGCTCCGTCCAGGACAGGTCCGGGAAAATGGAGCGACCCGGCAAAAACGTCCGACGTGGTGCGATCGAGGATGACGGCAATCCGCTGTCCATTCGTCGAGGCGGTCAACGCGTGGGGCTGATCTCCGTAGGTGGTCTGCAGGATCACAGCCGGGCTGAGTACGCGGCCATCGCTCGGGTCCGTCCGCAGCATATTGAGGTTGGTTTGGGTTGGCCAGATCGAGAGCGCCTCGGGATAGACCAGCCGGCCGTCCGCCAGGATGTAGCCGGAGTCGAAACGGATATTCTCCTGGCTGGCGAGCAGCTGGCCGGAGCTGCAGTCCACCGCCTCGTAGTGCCACCTCTTCAAGCTTTCGATGTCTCCCGAAGGGGTGGTGCTCCTGGAATCCGGAAGGCGTCCTTCGTTGAAGCGCTCGGCGATCAGGTACCGGCCGGAGCGAGCCCAAAGCAGGAAGACAAAGCGCTCCTTTTCAACCGCCTGCAGCAACCGGCGTGGGGCGCCACCCGCGGCGGGAGCGATGTCGATTTCTGTGTCTCCATGGACGGTCATGGCGATAGACCTGCCATCGGGAGAAACAGCCGCAAGATCGGCATCGTCGGCGATCAGCGTCGGCTGGGATCCATCCGGTGAAAGCTTCCAGACCTGCTGCCGGTGCGTGTTCTCCGTCATACCGCTGAGCGTCAGGTGCTGGCCATCCGGGTACCAGTCGATCCGTCGCCCACGGAAGGCGGGCGGCGAAGCCAGCATTTGGGTGGTGTGTGAGTCGAGCCAGGCGATGGAAACTCCGAAACGGTCGGCGTAGGCGACTTTGTCGCCGCCGGGGGAGATGGCCTCAGCGGTAACCTTGTCGTCGCTGTCATTGAAGGTCACCGGATAAAACGTTCCAGTGGGAGGGGGTCCGGAGGATCCATCTCCAGCTTTCCGTGAGCTGCGATAGAAGAGGGCTGCCGCGAGGATGGCGGCGACGATGGCTGGCGTCGCGAAAACTGCGGCGTTGCGAAAGCGGCGACCCGGCTTCTGGCGACCTACGGATTCCGCGAGGCCGAAAGATTCCGGTTGACCATGGGGCTTGGTTTCCGACTTCCCGGCTCGGACAGGCTCTTGTGAAGATTTGAATTTTGAACCGGCAGGCCGTTTTTCTCCGCCTGCCCGTTAGCAATGCACGCACCTTCAGGTACGGGCGAAATTTGAGCGCCCAGGAGATCGATACATGAAGACCGCAAGTTTCCAGTCCAGGCTGATCCGCTCCGTCTTGTTCCCCGTCATCGCATTGCTGCTCGGGACGCTGGCTTTGCCGGCGTCCGCACAAACTGTGACCAGCCCTGGTGACGACGGTTCATCTGGAACCTTGCGCTCCGTGCTCGCTTCGGCCGCGCCCGGCGCAACCATCCATTTTGCGCCCGCGCTGAACGGCAACATGATCTCGCTGACTTGCGGCAGCGGTCCCATCACCATCAGCCAGAATGTGACCATCGCCGGGCCGGGCGCGAACAATCTCGCCATCAGCGGGAACGGCCCATGCCAGATTCTGTATGTGAACAGCGGGGTGACAGCGACCATCTCCGGCCTGACGATCGAGAATGGAAGCGCCGCGGGCGATCCCAACAGCCCTGCTGGGCAGGGCGGCGGAATCTACAACAGCGGCACGCTGGTGATCGACAATTGCGCCTTCCTGAACAACTCTGCCCAATATGGCGGAGCCATTGCCTATCAGTTCGGCGCCGTGATCATCAGTGGGAGCCTCTTCTCGAACAACTCCGCCCAGAACGGCGGCGGCGCTGTCTACCCAGGCTATTCGTATCCGATTACGTCGATCATCAACAGCACTTTTGCCGGGAACAGCGCTCTTTACGGCGGCGCCATCGCCAATTTGAGTGGCACTCTGGAATTAAGCTTCGACACGTTCAGCACAAACACCTCCAACTACAGCGCCGGGCTCTTCAACAACAACTCCGCCACTGCCATTTTGAAAGCCAACCTGTTCGACGACCAAATCGGCCCTAGCTGCGACAACGAAGGAACGGAGGTTGACGAAGGGTATAACATCGAGGACGGCCCCACTTGTAACTTCACCCAGACCGGCGATCAGCAGACCTTACGATTACCTCCACAACACGGGCGTTATCGGCGGCCTGCAGAATAATGGCGGACCCACCCAGACGTTTGCTCTACTCTCCGGCAGCCTCGCCATCGACGCCATCCCGCTGAGCGTCTGCACCGATACGAACGGCAATCTGGTCACGAACGACCAGCGCGGCTACCCACGCTCGGCAGGCCACGGCTGCGACATTGGGGCCTATGAGCTGCAGTCCGGTTACTCGCCCAACTTTGTCGCCAACGTCTGCTCCGGACAAACCTCGCCCGCGCCCTGCAGCGTTAACTTCTCTCTGCAGTTCACGGTCCCGCAGGGAACGACCCTCGGTTCGACTCCAGTGCTGGCCCTGAGCGGCGGCACATCCGGCCTGGACTACAGCGTCGTCTCCGGATCGGGCACCACCTGCACCAGCGGTCTCGCAGGCCCCACGACCTGTACGGTGCAGACGACCTTCGCGCCGGTCGTGCCGGGAACGCGCCCGGGAGCGGTGGAGCTGATCGACAGCAATGGGAATCTGGTGGCCAGCACACTGGTCAGCGGCCTTGGCGCCGCCCCGCAAATCGTGTTCATCGGTAACAATATCGGGGCGGATGTTCTTGGCGGCCAGGGCGGCGTGTTTACCGGAGTGAATGGCGTTGCGGTAGACGGAGCCGGTAACGTTTACGCAGCCACTGCTGACGACCAGGTGGTGACGGAGATGCCACCGAACTGTGCCAACTCCGGGTGCGTCAAACAGCTGGGCGTCGGATGGAACTATCCGGTGGGTGTGGCCGTGGACGGTGCCGGCAACGTCTACGTCGCAGATTCCCACGCCAATACCGTAGCGGAGATGCCGCCGAACTGCTTCAGTTCCGCTTGCGTGACATCTCTCGGCGGCGGTTTCGACAGCCCTACCGATGTCGCGGTGGATGGAAGCGGCAACGTCTACGTTGCCAACAACCTTGGCAATTCTGTAACCGTGATGCCGCCCAACTGCGCGGGCTCGTCGTGCGTGACCACGCTGGGCGGCGACTTCGAGCAACCCTGGGGCGTGGCAGTCGACAGCGCCGGAAACGTCTATGTCAGCGACGCCAGCTCCAACGGCGCCGTCAAAGAGATGACGCCGGACTGCACCAGTTCCGCGTGCGTCACCGCGCTTGGCAGCGGCTACCATTTACCGCGTGACCTGGCCGTGGAACCGGGCGGAAGCGTATATGTCGCCGACACCTACAACGGCCGGGTGACGCTGATGTCCCCGGCCTGCAACGGCGCTCCGTGCGTTACGCCGCTTGGTTACAGCTACAGTTACCCCACAGGCATGGCCCTGGACGGGGTCGGCAATGTCTATGTGGGCGACACGAATGATTATGAGGTGAAGGAGCTCACGCTGGCTACGCCGCCCACGCTGGAGTTTAGCGGCACTGTCGTCGGCCAGACCAGCGGCTCGCAGACTTTCGTTGCGGAGAACATTGGCAACGAGGCGCTCGCTTTCACCGGGATCGTGGCCAGCACGGGCTTCACCGTGGATCCGAGCACGACCTGCTCCACCTCCACTCCTCTGGCGGCCGGCGAGACTTGCACCGTAGCCGTGGACTTCGCTCCGACCAGCGCCTCGGCAAACGGCGGAATGCTCACCCTCACCGACAACGCACTAAATGGAAGCGCCGCAACGCAGGTCATATCGCTCGTCGGGGTCGGCGAGCCGGCGATCACAACCACCCGCGTACAGCCCAGCAATTCCCCTTCCACCTACGGCCAGGCGGTGAGCTTCTTCGTAACCGTGAGCGCAGCGGGAGATATAACTCCCACCGGAAGCGTGCAATTCGTAATCGACGGCACTAACTTTGGCGCGCCGGTTCCTTTGGTGAGTGGCTCCGCTACATCCGGGAGCACGTTCACCCTAACCGCCGGATCGCACCTTGTCTCCGCCGTATACCAGCCCTCAAGCGGCTTTGAGGCCAGCAGCAGCACGTTCGACCAGGTCGTGAGCGCGGCGGCGCCGACCATTAACTGGGCAACGCCCACCTCTATCATTTACGGAACGCCGCTGAGCCTTGCGCAGCTTAACGCCACCGCCAGCTTCAACGGCAACCCTGTCACTGGCACCTTCACCTATACTCCGGCCCTGGGAACTATTCTCTCCGCCGGATCGGGTCAGACCCTTTCGGTCTCCTTTGCCCCCAGCAACTCGAACTACTCCACCGTCAACGCATCGGTTCTGATCACGGTGAGCCCGGCGGCGCCGACCATTAACTGGGCAGCGCCCACCCCTATCACTTACGGAACGCCGCTGAGCGCTGCGCAGCTTGACGCCACAGCCACCTTCAACGGCAATCCGGTCACTGGCACGTTCACCTACACCCCGGCCCTGGGAACCATTCTCTCCGCCGGATCGGGTCAGACCCTCTCGGTCTCCTTTACCCCCAACAGCTCGAACTACACCACCGCCAATGCATCGGTTCTGATCACAGTGAACCCGGCGGCGCCGACCATTAACTGGGCAGCGCCCACCCCTATCACTTACGGAACGCCGCTGAGCGCTGCGCAGCTTGACGCCACCGCCACCTTCAACGGCAACCCTGTAACCGGCACGTTCACCTATACTCCGGCCCTGGGAACTATTCTCTCCGCGGGATCAGGTCAGACACTGTCGGTCTCCTTTACCCCCAACAGCTCGAACTACACCACCGCCAATGCATCGGTTCTGATCACGGTCAACAAAGCTGCGCCGACCATTAACTGGCCGACGCCCACCCCTATCACTTACGGAACAGCGCTGAGCGCTGCGCAGCTTGACGCCACAGCCACCTTCAACGGCAGCCCGGTAACTGGCACCTTCACCTACACTCCGGCCCTGGGAACGATTCTCTCCGGAGGAGTGGGTCAGACCCTCTCGGTGTCCTTTGCGCCGAGTAGTTCGAATTACTCCACCGCCAACGGATCGGTTTTGATCACGGTGAACAAAGCCAGCCAGACCATCACCTTCACTCTGCCGGCCGGGGTCAATTACGGAGTTGCTCCCATCGCTCTGCCCGCGACCGCATCGTCCGGGTTACCGATCACCTACACCGTGACCTCCGGACCGGGGACCATCACTGGAACAGCCGCCGCTCCCACCCTCACCATCACCGGTTCGGGCACGGTGAAGGTGACCGCGAGCCAGGCCGGGAACGGTAACTACCTCGCTGCGACTTCTGTCACTGCGACGACGGTTGTCACCGCTGTTCCCCTGGCCAGCATTTTGCCGGCCAGCGTCAACCTCGGAAACCCCTATCTGGGTCAGATTGTCACCCAGACGATTACGGTGACCAACGTTGGGGATGCGACCATGACGATCAACAATCCTCTCATCGCTATCCTGCAGGGCGGGAATTCCAGCGAGTTCAGCACGCTGAATCAGTGCCCCGGTTCGCTGGCGGCGGGCAAGAGCTGCACGATGACTGTCACCTTCGTCGCCGGCCCCTTCTTTAATCCGCAGACTGCAACTCTGGATACAATACCAACGCGGCAGGCAGTCCGCAGACGGTCATGTTCACCGCTACGGTCATCGATCCGATCGCTTTGTACAGCGGGACCAGCCTCGCCTTTGGCACGGTGAAGACGGCAACGGCCAGTGCGGCCAAATCGATCACGTTGACGAACATCGGTCTCACATCGCTCTCGGTGAGCAGCATTGCGTTCACGGGAGCCGACCCCGGCGACTTCACCCAGACCAATACGTGTACGGCGGCCGTCGCATCCGAAAAAAGCTGCACGATCAGCGTCACCTTCAAACCAGCGGTCAAAGCTGCGCGCTCGACCACCATGGTTGTAACCACCAATGCCCAATCCGGCACGCAGAGCATCGCGCTGTCGGGCACGGGAGATTAGAGCCTGCTGATCTGGGCGTTTCGCGTTGCTTCAACAGCCAGCCGCGAAACGCCCATTCCTTTTCCATCGCTGAAACGGCCGGAAGCGAGAGCCTCCGGCCGGTCGATGGAAACGTAGTTAGAAGGTGATCCGGCCGCCGAACTCCATGGCGCGCGGCGGGTTCAGCTGCGAGTTCAGCACGCCCCACGTAGAAGGAGTGCAGAGGCACAGCGTGCCGTTGGCCGCATCGAGGAACTGGCGGTGGTTGAGCATGTTGGTCGCGATGAATGAGAACTGGAAGGTCGTCGATTCTGCGATACGGACGTCCTTCTTGACCTCTCCATCCAGGTTCCAGTACGGCATCCCGGTGATTGGACCCTGTCCCGGATTCTGCGTGTCGATGCCCAGGATAGGTGCCCGAACCTGGGAAAAGACCTGCGCCGGGTTGGCGAAGTAATTGACCGGTGTCGCCGAAGTGGCGGTTCCGACCCCATTGCTGCCGCCAACTCCGAAATGAGCCGAGTGGCCGCCATGATAGGGCGTGGTGAACACGCACTGCTCGTTGTCGGCGTAGTCGATTCCATCGCCAGCGCCGAATGCCTGGCCCTGGCTTCCCGACGCCGTGATGCAGTTCAGCGGCGTTCCGGACCCCGCAGTGAACACGGGCGCAAACTCCCAGCCCCCTGCCGCGCGGCCCAGCAGGCCCTTCTGACTCTTGAACCAGGGCTCCTGCGCCACGATGTACGTGTTGTAGACGAACTTGTGGTAGAAATTCTGCAGCCCGTACATCTTCTGCAGATCATAGGGATCGTTCGGCGTGTATTCGCTGGTGGCCTGGACGTCGGCGCCGGTGCCCAGCGCCTTACTGTAGGTGAAGTTGTGCTGCATGGTCAGCCCGTGCCAGCCGCGCGTGCCGAAGCTGATGAAGCCGCCGTTGTAGTTCCCGTAGCCCACGCTGGAGTTCTCGGCGATCCCGCTCGTCATCGCGCCGCCCGATCCGTATTGGGACCCCGGAATCGGCGTATTCATCATGGTGCGCGGGAAGTTAAAGTTCCCATTGTCCAGATCGGACCACAAGCTCCAGACCTGCTGGTACTGCAGGTTCCCGGTGCCGTTCGGTCCTTCCTGATCCAGCACCGCCGCCGTGCAGCTGGCGTATCCGTTGCAGTATCCGGACGCCTTCAGAGCCGATTCAAAGAACGCCTGGGCTGGAGCGGCACTAATGTAAGCCGTGTACGCCGCCGTCCCGGCTGCCGGCACGCTCGCGCCGCAGGCTTGCGCGGAGGTCGCGCAGCCCAGATACCTCTCCAGGTTGGCGTACGCCTGCTGGAACTGCTGCCCCCCCTGCGACATCATGTACGGCACCGCGTTCAGGTTGATCGGCTGATACTCGTGGTGGATAAGCCGACCGATGTAGCCCACTTCCAGCAGCGACCTCTGCCCGATTTGCCGCTGAATCGTCAGATCGAGCGAGTCGACGACGTTCGGACGGAAGTGCGGATCCATCGCTTCAGCGGCCGCACCGGCGATGAGGTTGTAGCCCGGATAGGCCGGCTGCGGCAGCGTGGGCGCCGCCGCAGGCAGCGGAGCGGTGTTTCCGTCAACGCCGATGCGGAATGCATTCGCCGCTGTCGGATTGCCTCCTCCGCATGTCCCGTTCATAAAGTTCTGCCTGCACTGCACCGCCTGGATCAGCCCGGTGCCCAGCAGCGGCACCAGCACCAGATCCACACCGTTCAGTCGTCCGTAAATGCGCCCGTAGCCGCCACGCACCACCGTCGCCTTCGAGAAGCTCGGGTTCCATGCCGCGCCCACCCGCGGGCTGAATGAGCCGTAAAACGGATCGTACGGGTACTTATCCCCGGAGCCTACGTTGCCGACCAGCGCAAATCCCAGTTCCGGGTTGTAAGCCTGGCCCTGCTCCGCAGCGACCTTCCGCTGAGTCAGGTAATCATTTGCCGCCACTGGCTCGGCTGCAGCGTCCACCAGCACCGTAGCCTTGCCGTTCTGTTCCACCGGCGGCATTTCCAGCGTATAGCCCATGCCGTAGGTCACCGTAAGGCTGGGTTTCATGTGCCAGCTGTCGCTGAAGTACGCGTTGTAGTAGTCGATCCGCATCTGATCGAACGCGTGCGTCAGCGGCGGGTTCAGCGCCAGGATCGCCCCGCTGCGGGTGTAGGCCACCTGCGAGTCGGTCACGATGCCCAGAGCAGCAGCCGCCATGCGGCCCGTCGTGGCGTTGGACGGGTATCCGCCGCCCAAATCGCTCATATCCACATTGCCTGACCCCTGCTCGTCGCCCAGCTGATAGGTCGGTGTGAAGTTGATGCCGCCACCGTTGTCGCTGCGCTCGTGGTAGTTGTAGTTGTGCTGGTACTGCCCGCCGAACTGCAGCAGGTGGTTGCCCTTGAGCAGCGACAGATTGTCGCTGAAGAAGTTATCCTGCCCGTCCCAGAAGCGCGTGCGGATACTCTGCGTGTTCACGTTGAACGGAATCAGAGAATACGTCGCGTTTTCTCCCTCCGGCTCCAGCGCTCCGCCCAAACCGGGGATCTGCGGCGGCGCATTGTCGTCGCCCCATTGCCAGAAGTTGCGCAGGAAGCTGTAGTGGAAGTCGTTGGTCAGGTTGCTGGTGATGCTGGTCGTCAGGCCGGTGACGAAGTACCACGGCTGTTGCGGCCGGGTCGCCAGTGCCGCCGGAACGCCCAGTGTGTCGCCCGGGAAGAAGCCGCCGATATCGATTTGCTCATCGGCAAGCTGGGTGAGCTTGTAGTAGCGATAACTGGCAAACCAGTTCCACTTCGAGTTGAACGCGTGATCCACACGGAAGGCAATGTTGTTGCTGTTCTGCGGGATCGACATGTTCGCGTTGAACGCAACCGCGTTATAGCCGTCGCACACCGTGTTCGTGAGCGTTCCGCACAGCGCGGATCCCGGACTCCCGGAAATCGTTCCCTTCGGCTCGTACTTGCTCCACATGGCCGCGACATCGGGATTAAGGCCGATGCCGCGCGGATCGATCGATTTCAGGCTGTAAGGAACCATGTTGCCGTTGGCGTCCGCCGCATAGATGGTTCCCGCCATCAGGCTGGGCGACGGAACTGACCTGCTGATCGTTTCCGACTGAGGGTAGCGGAACCCTTCAAAGAACCCGAACAGATAAGTTCTTCCGCCCCAGAATGCCGGCAGAATGAACCCGCCCGCCTTTGCCCCGAACCGGTTGTAGTGATATTGCGTGAGCGGAGTGCCATTCTGATTGTTCTGCCAGGTATTGGCGTCGAGCCCGTTGTCCAGGTAATACTCGTAGACTCCGCCGTGCCATTTGTTCGTCCCGCGCGGTGTCGCAAATTCCACCTGCGCACCGGCCGAGTTGTCGAAGTCCGCCGTCTGGTTGGCGGTGTTCACCTTCACTTCTTCGATACTGTCCTGCGGCGTCGGCATCACCCCGGTTGGGTCGTTCGCCCCGATTACGCCCGTCGGGTCGCCGGCGAAGCTGGTGGTGTAAACAGCCATGCTGCCGTCCATGTCATTGGTAATCTGCCCGCCGTCCAGCAGGAAGGTACTCTGATCGTTCACCGCTCCCGCCACGCTGCCGGTCGGGTCAACGCCCGGTTGCATCGTCGTGAACGTGTTCACGTCGTGGTTCAGACTCGGCAGGGAGTCGATCGCCTCGTGCGGAATCGTCTGCCCAACGGTGGAGTTCAGCGTTTGCAGCTCCGTGCCGATCGACTGGACCTCGACCGTTTCTGTGCCGCCACCGACTTTCAGTGCCAGATTGATCGTCAGCTGGGAGCTGATGTCCACTGTCTGCGCTTGTGTGCTCGCGCTCACAAACCCTGCTTTGCTTGCGGTGATTGTGTAAGTCCCGGGAGGCACGCTCGGGAAAGCATATTTCCCGTCGGCATTGCTGACCTTCGCCATTTTCACGCCGGACGAAGTATCGGTTATTACCACTGTGGCGCCCTCTATGACGGCGCCGCTCGGGTCGGTTACTTCGCCGACCACTGTACCGCTGTTCGTCGCCTGGCCATGACCCCAGCTCGCGCCTGCGCACATAAACAGGACAACCGCGACCGTGGCGATGATCCACCGTAGCCTGATTTGCGTCATTACAGCTCCTCCGTAAAGTTGCTCGATCTGCGTCTGCACCACTGTCCGGGCGAACGAACTGCGGCCCGGTGAGGACGAGGAAATACCCCTGTGGGGAGAGGTTCCCTTTCGGTCAGTTATTCAATAAGCTAAAAACCGCTCAGGATCGAAGACAGCGCCTACCAGGCCTGATGAAAGCCTGCAGGACGGCACCTGCCACTTCATTTGCCGCTTCCGCGCTTACTTATAAGCAATCGACGGCCCAATGAGGGCCGGTGCCAACTATGACGTTTTCGGGATAAACGCCCCTAAAGATGGGACAGATGAAAGTGGCCCGCCGCCGATATGAAGTAACGTAGGAACAGGCTGGAACGAATGCAGCAATGCGAAATTCGGAACGCCAAAAAGCCGGCACGTACAACCCCGAACCATCCTGCCTTATGCGCGCTTGCAATCGTCAACACCCGTGTCGTGCACAAAACAGCGGGTCCGCGCAGGCAATCGCCTCTGCAAGTACCCCACTTCAACCAGGCGCACGAATCACAACAAATTAGACGTAATGTTCAGGCCGCTATCGACAGGCCGTGCCGTCATACGCGCTACTTATGCAGAAGGTGGCGAAAACGTCTGCCGGGTGCGCGCTGCTCCGCTGGCGCTTACTGCGGGGCCGGTGTTCCATCCGACCATTGATGCACAACAATCATGAAGGTGGTTACCCGCCCTTCCGGATCGTTCACCGCGATCATCGGTGAGCCAGGCAGATTCGCTCCCCAGGTTTTCCCGGTGCCGACCGGACCGTAGAACATCACGTGCGGGTGCCACGCGTGCGCCTGATCGTTCAGGTACTGTTGCTTCGACATCATGTAGCACATGCCCCCCGGCGTTGCCGCTGTCAACTGCCCGCTATCAAGGGCCGCCGCGACCGCCTGCGCGATCTCCGCCCGCGACTTGCCCGCCAGCACCAGCCGGGTCTTCATGAGATAAACCTGCGCAACACTCTCGGCCGCCGCCGCATTGAAGCAATTCGGCGAAATCATTTTCGGATTCCAGAACTCCGCCTTGTCTGTCTGCTGGGCCCATGACCGCTCCACAAGGCAGAGAAAGCCATTTTTCCCCTGCGCGGCCGTAGTGTATCCCTGCCGTTCCAGCGCCATTACCGTGGCGTCGTCGGAAATGGAGGCCGGTGCCGCGCTCCGTGCCAGCGCGATCTCCGCATCCCTCGGTATCAGGTACTCGTCCAGCGGAGCCATGGCGGGATAGGGATTCGTCTGCGCTCGTGCCTGTTCGACCGCTGATGGCAGAAGCCCCAAAGATAGAAATAGAATTCCGAGCATTCCTGCTGTCCTGCGCATACGATCCCCCATACAAGAGATTTCAAACACCTGCCACCTAACCCTCATCGCCACCCGCCGAAGCATAGGACTGCGATAACAACCCGCGTCGCAATACGAGCCGTACCCCCCTGCTGATGGGTAAAGCCTTGCCGTTGCGTAAGTGGACGAAGGCGTTCCCGTAGCGGGGAAGATCGAAGTCCACCACATGGTCCAGGTTTACCAGGGCGTTTCTATGGATGCGAAGAAAGTGCTCCGGGTCCAGCCGCCGGTACATATCCTTGATCGTCATCCGGTGCTCGTAACTTACCGTGTTCAGGTGCAGTTGAAGCAGGTTGCCGTGACATTGAATCCACAAAATATCCCGCACCGGAACTAAGACGATCTTGTCCCCTGCTTTCACCGTCATCCGATTCAGGTACTTCGTTGGCGCTGGCCCCGGAGTCTGCCTTGCTTCCGGATCCGCCTCCAGTCCATTGCGCGTTCCTGGTTCCTTCGCTTCAGGAGGTGCAATGTCGTGAGGCAACACCAGTTCCAGATTTCCTGCCCGGGATCTTTCCCGATTCGAATACGAGGTCTGCCATCCAGAGATACTCATACCAAAACTCCTGTTGTTTTTACGGTGGATTCAGCTCATTCGCCTGGTCCTACCCTTTGCTCGCGGCTGACGGAAAGCTGGATTCCGCGCCGAAATAACATTCGATGGATTCGATTTGTCCGTCCTTGAATCGCAGATACTCTACATTTCGGAACGACTTACCGTTTCTGGTGTGGCAAAGATACTTCACAAACGCATCGTCAGCGCCAGTGCTGAGCCGCTCCAGATCGAAGGTGCCAATGAAATCGACCTGGGTGTCCCAGCATCGCTTCCTGAAAGTGCTCTTGTCGATGTGGTCGTCGCCGGCCGCGCTCGTAAAAGTGAAGTCGTCGGCGAGCAGGTCATTGAACGTGCCCAGGTCTTTCCTTTCCCATGCCCCGTACCACTTATGGACAATGGCCTCGTTCGTCAGGTTCCGCTCTCCCAATGCGCTGCCGTTTGCAGGTCGCGGCAAGCTCACGGTACCCACCAGCGCGCAGGCCCCCGTTGCCAGCAGCTTCCTGCGCGACACTGTGATCCTGGTCATGATTCCTTCTCCTTTTCACGCGCTGCACTGGGCAGCCGTTGCATAATCCGTGGACGAAATACGAACCGGTTGGTATCTACAGGAAATATCAACCGCTCCCTCGAACCAGCGCTATCAGCTCAGGCGCGCTTGCCCGGCGCGCGAAGAGAATTCAGCCAGCCCACAATATTGCCGATTCCCATAGCCCACACCTTCGCATCCTGAGCATTCTTTGCCAACACTTCGTACCCTTCGACCATCGCGACCAGAAAGCTCGCAGTCTCTTCCGGAACCAGGTCGCGACGGACTGTGCCCCGATCCTGCCCCCTTCGCAGAGCCCTGGCAATGCCTTCCTGCCAGGCATGGAAGATTCTCTCCAACCGCCTGCGGAATTGTTCGTCGAGCTGAGACATCTCCTGCGCCAGGTTGACCAGCGGACAACCGCCCTTCAAATCGCTTGGGCGAGCTGGTATCGCCTTTACAATCCCGATCAAGGCGTCGATAGGATCCCTGTCCTCGCTCCTTTGAAGAGGAAGCAACCACCTGTCACGGGGAAAATTGGCGACGACCTCTTCGATAATGGCGTATCCCAGTGCGTCCTTGTTCTCGAAGTGGTAGTAGAGGGCCCCTTTGGTGACTTTGGTGGCGGCCAGAATGGCATCGATCCCGGCGCTTTGGAAGCCGTATTTGTAAACCTCGCGAAAAGCCGCTTCAAGTAAGCGCTGGCGCGTGAGCTGAGGGTTACGCTGCCTTGGCGCTCTGCGATTCGGGTTCTTACGTGCCAACGACATACCAACCAGTATGTACTCTGCTCATGGCCCGCTGTCAAGGAAGAATAAACCAGCCAATCCCAGGTTCGGAGAACCCGTGCTCTCCCCGGATCGTTTACCACATAGCTCGCCGTGAGCGTAGTTCATGAAATGCCGCGTTGTGACTGGCGTGGACAATTCGTTGCAGGCGATGTTCGGCGGTAATCAACTGGCGGTTTTGCCTGACGCGACCGGCATATCGACCGGGGGCATGCAGAAGATTGCTCGTGAATTCAATTTCGGCGAAACGACCTTCGTTCTGCCGAAGAACGATCCTGGGAACACGTATCGGGTGCGCATCTTCGCACCTCGGACGGAGACTCTACTTTGCGGGGCATCCCTCGGTCGGCACAGCCTGTGCGCTTGTGATGAAACAGCACGTACGGCTTAGGCGGAGCGCCACAAGCAGCCCGTATGCATCGATCTCCTGCACCGTGAACTCGTCCAGATCCGATGACGATCCGCGTTCGACTTTCGCAAGATGAACTAAGTCTGAATGAGGCGCTTCGCTGACGCCAGTTCTTTGCGGAGATCCACTTCGCCGGGGTCGAGCAACACCGCAGCCCCAAGCTTCTCCCAGGCTTCGTGGGCGTCTCCGTTCTTCAGCAGCGTTTCTCCCTGGGAGCGGAGCGCCTTCGCGAGATCTGGATGCGTGCGCGCGAGGTCCCGGGCGATGAGCTGCCCCTGGAGCCGGTTGCCGCTCATGGTCAGAGCTTCCGCCAGCAGGACCCTGGCCTCGACGATATCGTCCGCGCCCAGGCTGCCCAGCTTCAGCTCATCGTTGAAGTGGCGAACGGCGCCCGCGCCATCTCCGCGCTCCAGAGCAATTTCGCCCAACACACGCAATGCATCCGCAGTCTGCGCATTTCGTGAGAGCGCGGCCAGGGCCAATTCAGTGGCGCGCCCGACATCGCCAAGGTCCAGCCATGCGACAGCCTCGCGAGCCTGGACCTCGGGTTCAGGGGCAGCTTTGTCGAGGTCCGCCAGTGTCTCTTCAGCCTGAGCCCTCTGCCCTGAACGCGCGAATGCAGCGGCTGCGGTTGCTTCGACCAGGGGTTTGGACGCGAGGGCGGGACCAAACAGCTGAAAAGTCGCCGACGCCTCGGCATATTCCCCTGTTGCAAACTGCGACATGCCCAGATAAGCGCGAGCGGTCGCGTCGTCGGAGTGAGTTGAAACCTCCTGGCGCAAGGCGCTTTCGCTCTCTTCGTACGAGCCACTCAGGAAAGCGGCAAATCCGAGGTTGCGCATCACGGGATCGAGCGTCGGATCGTATTCGGCGGCGTAGTGGAGCGGCAGGACGGCAGCCGCGTAATCGTGTTTGCGAGCCAGTACCGTGCCCATATCGTTAAGGCTGTTGGCGGCGACTTCGCGCAGTTGCCGGGGCGTGGCTTTGAGCTCGGATTGCGCAACCCTGCCTGGAAGCACCGCGGAAGACTTGCTCGTGACGCCGGGATCCACGACACCTCCGCCGGCATCGGGGGTGCGCTCCGCGAAGTCGGCTTGTGGAGCAATCTGCTGCTCAAGCGCGCTCTCGGTTGCGCGGTGCTTGGGATCGGCGCTAACTCCCTGCTCCTCAGCAATCCGATCGAGGATAAGCAGCGCCAGCCGCACCTGACCGGGCTTTTCACGCTTGCTCGTTTTCGCTAAAGAGAGGTAGTGCTGAAGGGCGTCGCCAGCCTCTGCCGGACGATCCTGGTCCCAGTCGTTCATGCCAAGCTGGTACCAGGGCTCGGGCGCGGACGGATCGGCGGTGAGAGCCGAACGCAGGTGGATATCGGCCGCTTCGAATTGATGGTATTGCGATTCGATCAAGCCGAGAGACAAGTTGGACGCGTATCCATCGCGATCCAGATGGTGCGCGGCAGTGAACGCCTGGAGCGTCTGCTCGTTGTACTGAAAACCGTTGAGCTCCCAGGAAGCCATGCCCAGGGCAATTTGCGCATCGAACGAGTTGGGAGCTAGCTCCGCCGCACGAGCTGCTTCGCGCAAAGCATCGTCGCGATCGGAGCCCAGTTCCATAGTTTTGGAAAGCTCGATGCGCAGATCGGCCGAGTCGGGATTCGTTTTCAGAATATGCTTCTCCAGCTCCGCGGCATCGGCGGTCTCGCCGCACAGGAGCTCCGATCGCAACAGCAAAAGCTCCGTGGGCCGGTCGGAAACCAGGCGATCCGAAGATGGAAGTGCCTGAAGAGCTTTCGTGCTCTGCTGGTCCTTCGTGTCCACGACGGTTAACAGCCGAAGAGAAGCCACCGCAAGGTCGCGGCTGGTTTCGAGGATCGCGTCCGGATCGCCCGAACTGACCGCATACTGCTCGGCAAGAATGAGAGGTTTGAGCTCAGGGCCAAAGAGATCGGGATCGGGCATCGCGTTGACGGAGGCGGCCTGAGCCGCAGCCTGTCCGGTCGCGTAAAGCGCAAAGAGGAGAAAAAGCGAAGGAACGGTGCCCCTGTGAGGTCTCGGCAAAGAGATTGCGCGTCCGGTCATCGTCTCAATCCGGGAAGGGAGCGTTGGCCTTGACAATTCGGATTTCGTGGTCGGTGAAGTCGTAGTGAATACCCGCCATCCTGATCTTCTCCATGTGGCAGGACGTGCAGCGAGACTTCGCCACGGGACAGGCAGCCTGAACGGCGGAACCCTGCGGGCTGCTTCCCGCGCCGTTCGCATGACAGCGCAGGCAAGCCGAATCGTACCCAGCCGCATCGCGCTGGAGCGGCTGATGGGGGTTATGGCAGGCGAAGCAGGTGAGGCGAGTATCGCCGGTTTGACCCCAGCAACGACTCTTCTCGAGGCGGTAAGCAGGAAAACGAGCGGTGAGCGGTCCGACAACGCCCATCAGCTCGGCGTCTTTCGGAGTGGAGTGACATGCGCCGCAGAAATCGATGGCCTCCGCCGCTGGAAGGGACGCGGGGTTCACGATATCCAGCTCCTCGTCGTCTCCCTTGTTCATGGCTGCGACATGAGCGCGCCCGGGGCCATGACAGGCCTCGCATGCAATGCCTGGCTGATAATGCGCAGCGCTCAGCGGCTGGGTAGTAGTGAGCGCGGTGACATGACAGGAATAGCACTCGCGGGCTTCAAACTCGGCGAGCTTACGACCCTCTGCCATTGCCAGTGAGACGGGGGGGGCCGCCAGACGTCCGGGAGTCCGGTCGAAGCCGTGAAGATCGGCAAAATAGTTGAACCGGCTCTCGTAGAGCTGCCCCTTGTCCCACCAGACATAGCTCTGGGCGATTGCGCCGGAGCCAAATGCCCATTGCAAAGGTTCGGAGAGTTGATGCGTCCTGTCGGTGACGGACAGAACGAAAGTATCTTTCATCCTGCCGATCTTGTAACGGTAAGAACCGAAGGAGAAGATGGGACCGGTGTGGGCAGCCAGAACTGAAGAGTTGGCGGCAGGCATCATCGTGCGCGCCATCTGGGTTGTGACCTGGGTGCGGGCGATGCCGGCGTGACATCCAGCGCAGGCTTGCTCTCCCACGAATTGCGATTCATCGGTGACTTGCCTGGTGGGCCACCACCGCGCCTGCTTCAGATGCTCTCGGGTGGTCGATGGAGCCGCGGGTCCGACAATCTCCGGCCCATCCGTGAGCGCGGTCGCCATCGCCGCCCAGCACGAAAAAAGAAGCATCGCCAGTTTCCAGCCAGAAGGATGCATCAGCAGGGAAAGCACTATCACTCTATCAGCAGCTAAAGCAGGAGCGCTATTTGTTTTGCCCGCAGTACGTGCGCGAAGCAGGCCGACGCTATTGAGCTGGGGGCACTACTTTCTCCAGCTGAGCAATCTGTTGCCTGACCACATCCAGGTTGGGTCCGGGCGGCATATAGGTCAGGCAATGCCGCAGGTGTTCGAGCGCTCCGGAGTACTCGCCTCTTCCGGCCAGGATCACAGCCAGGAGTTGCTCGGTGTTTGGCGCGCGATGGCTCGGATCCATCGACAACGAGGTTTCGGCGCTGGTCTCGGCCTGCTTGCGATTGCCGAGATTGAGATTGCCCACAGCGTTGAAGTACCAGATTTGCGGCGTACCCGCTGGATCGAGTTTCAATGCCTGATTGGTCGCATCGACCACGGCCTGCCAGTTCTTTTGCAGTGCGGAAAGCTCGGCAATGGGCTCGTAGGGCGGAATGTAGCTGGGATCGGCGGCAGCCGCCTTCTCATATGCGCTCAGAGCCTCCTGCGCACTGTTTTCCAACTGCTCGACCTGGCCAAGATGGTACCAGGCTTCGGCAAACTTCGGATCGATGCTTACTGCCTTCTGCAGATGGTGGCGCGCGCTGTCGAAGTGTTTCTCAAGGTCTTCGTTGTGTGCCTTCTCGAACTCCTTAAGCGCGTCCGGCGGGGCCGACTCGGTGGTCCAGCTGACGCTTGAACCGGCTGCCCGCTCGTCCCGGGTCAGCATAATCGTGCCAATCGAAGGGTCGTCCTCGATCGTGCGGTTGGCGATCGTCACCCGCGTGGATTTGAACCCTTCAACAACCGCGCTGACACTGCACCCTACCAGTTCCGACGGTGCTACATGGTTCGGATCTTTCTTTTGCGAGATGATCTCGCTGCTCCTGGCAGGCGGCACGATGTAAAAGCCGCCTTTAGGATCCGCCACTGTGTTGTAGCGCGGCGTGCCGTCGCAGGCTAAGACCACAGAAATCGGATCCCACGGCAGCTGGCCTGCCGCCATCGCCACCTTCCCGAAGAAGCGCAGGCTTCCTGTCTGCTTGTTCATGAGCTGGTCCATATTTGCGTATTTGCCCACGCTGCTCGTCGCTTCCGCGCCGCCGCTGTTTGCCATTGAGGAGGGATTTTGCTGCGCCCGCACGCCCGTCCATGGAACCCACGGAACGCTCAGAATTGCAACGATCAGCAGCTTGCCTTTCATCGGTCCTCCGGAATGCGCGAGAATTACCACGCACAAAATTTTGACCACCCGCCACAGGAGTGTTCCTGCCGGCGAAGACCTGAACCTCTCGGGGATCGGCAATCAGACAGCGATCACGAACGAATCTGAAGCTGCCGCCACGACAATTCAAGGTGCTATTTTGCGGCCGGGGGGACGACTTTCTCCAGCTGAGCAATCTGCTGCCTGACCACATCCAGGTTGGGTCCGGGCGGCATATAAGTCAGGCAGTGCCGCAGATGTTCGAGAGCTCCGGAGTAGTCGCCTCTTCCGGCCAGGATAACAGCCAGCAGTTGTTCCGTATTCGGAGCACGGTGACTGGGGTCCATCGACAACGATGTTTCGGCGCTGGTTTCGGCTTGCGCGCGATTGCCCAGATTCAAATTGCCTACGGCGTTGAAATACCAAATCTGCGGAGTGCCGGCAGGATTGAGCTTCAACGCCTGATTCGTGGCATCCGTAACAGCCTGCCAGTTCTTTTGAAGAGCGGAAAGCTCGGCGATGGGCTCGTAGGGCGGAATGTAGTTGGGATCGGCCGCAGCCGCCTTCTGATAAGCGCTCAGCGCCTCCTGCGCGCTGTTTTCCTGCTGGTCCACCTGGCCAAGATGGTACCAGGCCTCGGCAAATTTCGGATCGATGCTTACTGCCTTCTGCAGATGGTGGCGCGCGCTGTCGAAGTGTTTGTCAAGGTCGTCGTTGTGTGCTTTATCGAACTCCTTCATGGCATCGGGAGGCGCGGTTTCCGTTGTCGAACTGGCGCTGGAGCCGGCCGCGTGCTCATCCCGGGTCAGAACAATTGTGCCCAGGGAGGGATCGTCTTCCAGGGTGCGGTTGGCAATCGTTAGTCGCGTGGACGTAAAACCGTCCACCACGGCGCTGACGCTGCAACCCACCAACTCGGATGGGGCTGCATGGTTGAGATCTTTCTTTTCCGGGGATAGCTCGCTGCTCCTGGCAGCAGGCACGATGTAAAAAGCCCCCCTGGCATCGGCCACAGTGTTGTAGCGCGCCTTGTCGCCGCAGGTCACGACCACCGGAATCGGATCCCAGGGCAATTTGCCGGCGGCCATGGCCACCTTGCCGAAGAACTGGAGGCTCCCCGTCTGCTTGTTCATGAGCTGGCCAAAATTGGCGTCTTTACCTACGGTGCTGGCAGATTCCGGGCCGCCCGCATTCGATCCTGTCGAAGGGCTTACCTGTGCCCGCGTAATGGGGCATGCAACACACAAAACGGTCAGAATTCCGGAGATCGGCAGCTTGGTTCTCATCGCGTGCCTCCGCTTCCGCGACATTATACTCACCGCGCAGAGCACGGAATATGCCGGGGTTGCCGCTCCGCATGGACTTCTCTCCAATCGAATCAGCTCCACTTGCCGGCGCCTTCGACGATGGTGATGTACCGGTTCACTGGCAGGTCCGAAAACCGCTCCACCGCACCGCTCGGCAACGGCCAGGTGATCTCGAGGCTGTCAATCTTCGCCCTCTGTCCAAACCCGAGAACCACACGGGGATCATGAGAAGACAGGAAGCTGCCACCTCCAACCTTGGCCCGCGAGCGCTTCAGATCCCCAGCTTGATAACTGATGCGGGCGCCGACCGCATCCGGATTGCACTTGCGCCCGATCAGGTGGACGCCCAGCCAATTGTTGCGCCGGCCGGCCTCATTATGCAGCAGCAGGGGTGCCTCATCGTTGGGGACAATAAGCACATCGACCCCGCCATCATTGTCGAAATCGCCGATGGCCACGCCGCGCGCGGGGAAAGTTCGCGAAAAAACCGGCCCGCTTTCCGCGCTGACATCCCGAAACATCTTTCCCTCGTGATGAAAGAGGAGCAGCCGTTGCCGCCATTGAATTCTCCCCAGGGCTTCGTGCACCAGTTCATCCGGAAACCCGTTGGCCGCGATCAGGTCGAGGTCGCCGTCGTTATCGTAGTCAAGGAACTTAAGGCCCCAGCCGCTCATCCAGCGGGTCGGCATTCCGATCCCCGCCTGCGTCGCAACATCCTCGAAACTTCCGTCGCCGTTGTTCTGATAAAGCGAAAAGACCTCCTCATCGATGTTAGCCACAAAGAGATCGATCCAGCCGTCCTGATTGAAGTCAGCCGCGTCCACGCCCATCCCTGAGCGGGCCCGCCCGTCTCTGCTGTACGCAACATCGGCCTCCAGCCCCTTGTCTTCGAACTTGCCGCCGCGATTCATGTAGAGAAAATTTGGCAGCGTGTCGTTAGCAACAAACAGGTCCATCCAGCCATTGTTGGTCACGTCCGCAGCGACAACGCCCCAGGCCTTCCCCAGGTGCTCTGCGATTCCCGCCGACTTACTAACATCGGTAAAAGTGCCGTCGCCGTTGTTATGAAATAGCCAGCTGGGCTCAGGATTGAAAGTCGTGGGTATGCAGTAATGGTGCACCCCGGCAGCATCCGTCGCGCAGCCGCGCGATAACTCAAACTGGGCAAACTGACACACGAACAGGTCCAGCCTTCCATCGTTGTCGTAGTCGAACCACACTGCGCTCGTACTCCACCCGCCCGCACCAACTCCCGCCGCCTCGGTAACATCGGTGAAAGTCCCATCCCCGTTGTTGCGATACAGGATGTTGCGCCCGCATTGCGTCACATACAAATCCGGAAAACCGTCGCCGTTGTAATCCCCTACCGCAACTCCCTGGCCGTAGCCGCCCCCAGTCACCCGCGCCTTCTCCGTAACATCGGTAAATGTGCCGTCCCGATTATTGCGATACAACGCATTGCGTAACGGTCGGGGGGGAGTGAAGAAGTTCGACTTACCGCTGTTAACGAAATAAATATCCATCCACCCATCGTTGTCATAATCGAGAAAGGCGCAACCTGCCCCGCTGCTTTCGGGAAGATACTTCTGAGCTGACCGGCCAGCAGTGTGCACCCACCGAATGCCGCTCTTTTCGGCAGGCACCTCCTCGAAGGGATAGATTGCTTCGGGCGCTGCAGCTCCGCTCAGCGAGGTCCGCTGCAGAGCCGAACCAGCGGCGGTAAGCGCCAGACCCCGGAGCAGCCTGCGGCGAGAAAGGTTCCCGAAGGGCCGGACGGCTCCGGATTTTGAACGAAGAGGCACGAAACCCCTCAGTATAATTGGCGATGGACACCCCCCATGCCACAGCGGGCACTCAGGTCCATTTGCCTCGGACTTGCTCTTTCACCGTGGGCTATCCCGGCCCGGGCGCAATCCACCCCCGCAACCCAGCCTTCAGGGGTCGCGCCAGCGGATGCGGGCGAGTTTGCCCGCCTGCGAGACCTGGCGACGAGCGAAAACGAAGCCGGCAAGACCACCGATGCCATCCGCGATTATCGGCAGGCGCTGACGCTCGAGCCCGGCTGGAAAGAGGGATGGTGGAACCTCGGAATGCTGCAGTACAGCGGCGGCCAGTTCGCCGACGCGAAGGCTGCTTTCGAAAAAGTAACAGCGCTTGCGCCAAATCTGGGGATTGGGTGGGGCATTCTCGGGTTGTCGGAATTTGAGACCGGGGATTACGGCGCGGCACTGGGACATCTTGAGCAAGCGCAAAAGCTGGGAATGCAGGATGACGATGAGATTGCCCGCGTCTCGGAGTATCACCTGTGCCTCCTCTGGATTCGAGCGGGAGAGTTCGACCGCGCGTCCGCGCTGCTGCGGACAAGGTTCGGAACCAGCACCGTGCCGGAACAAGCGAAGATCGCGCTTGGTCTCGCCACGCTGCGTGTTGCGCTGCTTCCCCAGGGTATCGATCCCTCGCGGGAAGCGCTGGTTCTGGCAGCCGGCGAGGCGGCGATCAACGATGACCCGAAGGCATTCGCCGCGCTCCTCCGCGCAAACCCGACGCTTCCCTGGCTGCACCTGGCCTACGGCCGCGCCCTTGCGAGGGCCGGAAGAACGCAGGGGGCCCTCGAACAATGCCGGGCGGAAATGCGAATCTCGCCGGAGAGCCCCCTCCCGTGGATTGAGGTCAGCCGCATCGAGCTTCAACAGCGCTCGCTGCAGGAAGCTCTCCAATCTGCTCGCACCACGGTCCGCATGTTTCCCAACGACATCGAAGCTCACCAGGTGCTGGCCCTGGCAGCGGAAGCTTCCGGAAAGATCGACGAAGCGAAGACGGAGCGGAGAATCGCAGCTACTCTAACGCCCTCTAAGGGCCAATCCGACGACCGCATTGTGCAACTCTACGCGAACAAGAGCGTGCAGGCGGACGAGGCCCAGGCGCGATGGAAGCAGGCCCTGGCCGAGTACGTGGCGGCCGACTACCCCGCGGCCAGCGCCGATCTGAAAGCCTGGCTGGCTTCGAATCCCTCCAGCGGTACCGGCTGGGCTCTGCTTGGATTGTGCGAGTTTGCGTTGAAGGATTACGGCAACGCGCTCATTCACCTGGACCGGAGCGCGAAGCTCGGCTTGAGCGCCAGTAACGAATCTATCGATCAGGCTCGATATACCTACGGCATCCTGCTTGGGCACGCCGGCCGTTTCGACGAGGCGGAGACCATCCTCGCCACCGCGTGGCATCCGGTCAGTCCCGTCAGGCAGAAGGTCGAATTTGCCCTCGGTCTGGACCTCCTTCGGCGTACGGAGTTTCCCGACCAGACCCACCCGACCGACAGCGAGCTGGTGAGCGCCGCCGGAAGCGTTGCGGTACTTCTCGAACAGAGCAAATACGACCAGGCCTTCCCACAGTTCAGGATCCTGCTGGACCGCTACCCCAACGCGCCATTTCTGCATTACGCGTATGGAACCGCGTTGATCGCTCTTTCGGAGTTCGACAAGGCAAGCGCACAAATGCAGGCGGAGCGCACGATTTCCCCGCGCAGCGAGCTGCCCTGTGTCAGCCTCGCGTCCATCGCGCTGCGCCAGAGTAACCTCGCGCCGGCGGTTCGGTGGGCGCAATGCGCACTGGATCTGAATCACGACTCCATCGACGCCCATTATCTGCTGGGGCGCGCGAGCCTGGAGATGAACGACGTCGATACAGCTATCCGCGAGCTGCAGATAGCCAGCAATCTCTCGCCCCAGAGCCCCGAGATTCACTTCAACCTGGCTCGCGCCTATGCCAAAGCGAAGATGCCGGACAAAGCACAGCGGGAGCGCGAAATATTTTCGCGACTGAACGAAGAGCAGAAGGCCGGCTCGCCTCCGCAGCCTGGGGCGGGACCGTGAGCGATCCACATCTCACGATCCGAAAATAACCGGCAACTTAGACGGAACTATCCACGCCGCCATCCGTCTTCTTCGGCAGCCTCAATTGAGCCTATAATTGCGAACGTTCTCACTTCCGGCTTCCTTTGCCCATCCGACGCGAGGGCGCAAGTGCAGCACATAGCTGGCGTTGCCTGCAGGAGGTGCAGCCCATGTTCCGATCCCGATCCTTGTCACTGACCGTAGTTTCATTGTTTTCCATCGTTGCGCTGGCTCAGCAGACCGGAACAGGCTCTGCGCCGCCGCCAACTCTCCGGGTCAATACACGCCTTGTCTATGTCGACGTGCTGGTTCGCGATAAGAGCGGGAACATAGTGCGTGGCCTCACCCAGGAGGATTTCAAAATCCTTGAGGACGGCAAGCCCCAGCCCGTTTCCTTCTTTGAGGCGCACGAGGCGGAGCCGGCGAAGACTCCAACCTTCGCCGCGCCACAGGAGGGGACCACCGAATTCTCCAACGTCAGCGCCGGCCGCGCCGCGCAGCCGATGACGATTGTCTTGTTCGACCTGCTCAATACTCCCTATGACGATCAGCTTTCCGGACGTCAGCAGATGCTGAAGTTTCTGAATGCCCTGCCTGCGGGAGAGCGCCTTCTGGTCTTCACGCTGGGAAACCAACTGCAAATGACGCAGGGGCTCAGCGGCAGCCCCGCGCTCTTGGAAGCGGTTTCGAAGATGCTGCTGCCGACGAATCGCGGCCTCGATACCTCGAAGACCGAGGCCATGCAGGACGATCAGGTCGCGGCCAACTTCAAGCGGCAAAGCTCCCCGTCACTCGGCAGCCTGCCCGGCGCGAGCGCGAGCGATAACATGGGAAGCAGGCCGGACGCTGAGAGCTACGAGACGCGGGCAAGGAGCACGATTTCCGCCCTGGGCCAGCTGGCAACGGCGATGGCGGACTACCCAGGACGCAAGAGCCTGTACTGGCTGGCGGAAAGTTACCCTCTCTCGATCGAGATTGTGGGCGCACCCATCGACAGGGATCCCTCGTTTGGATCGGCGACGCAGTTCGATGCAGCCCTCACTACGTTACAGGGCCACTTCAGCCAGACCTCGAAGGATGAAATGCGGGAAACGCTGAACCTGCTGGCTGGCGCCAGGATCGCCGTCTACCCCACCAGCATTTTCGGACTCGCCTCCCAGGCTTCGAGCGCCGCCGTCACCGCGCCCACAGAGTTCGGTGGGCCGAATCCCGGCGATCCGCGCGGCGGCTTTTTCACCCTCAATAACCTCATGGTCGAGATGAATGACCTCGCGCGCTCCACCGGTGGCGAGGCGATTTTCGGCAACAACGACATCGCCGGAGCGATGCGCCGCACCATGGAAGACAGCGCCAGCTACTATACCCTGGCGTACGCGCCCACGAACGAGAACTGGAACGGGCAATTTCGCGCCATTCGCGTGAATGCGGCGGGTAGTCTGGACCTGATCTACCGGCGCGGCTACTTCGCTACCCCGGATGGCTCGGCGACGGCAACCCAGGCGAGCTTCGAGCAGGCGATGCAGCCGGGAGTTCCCGAGGAAACCGGGCTGCGGCTCCGGGCAAAGATTCTTCCGCCGGATCCGCAAAGGGCCGGCTTGCTGGTGGAGTCCACCATCAATACGGCGGATGTCGCCTTCGCGACGACGCCGGACGGCCATCGCCGCGCGAAGCTCTTCGTGCAGATGTTGGCATTCAGCGACGCCGAGCATCAGCCGAAAACTCTGCCGCAAACGTCGGGGACATTGAACATCGACCTTGATCCGCAGAAATACGCATTTATCCTGTCGGCGGGAATCGCTTTTCGCCAGCAACTATCGCTGAAGCCAGGAAGCTATCACGTTGTGCTTGGAGTGAGCGATCAGGACAGCCACAAGGTGGGAACGGTCGAGATACCAGTTACTGTTCCGGCGAGCTAATATCGGGCAAGGAGCAGCGGACCGTGAGCAGGCCGATCCTGGTTGCGATTTTCGCCATATCGATGTGCCCCGTGCTGCCAGCCCAGCACATGACCGTCGACCGGCTGCGCGGGATGCTAGCGGCGCAGAAGGCCGCGCATAAGTCGGATGGCGATATGGCGGGGAAGGTGGGAGGAGTTACGCTGACCGAACAGCTAACTGCGCCGACTCTCGAAAAGTTAGAGGCGGAACTGCAGCCCGGGGCAAAGACGGTGGAGGCGCTTGACCTGCAGGCGGACGTTTCTGGCTTTCTCGATCCGCCGCCAGACGAGCTACCCACGCAGGCTCCGCCGGATGCCGCTGCGTGCGAGCTTATGCTGCGTCGTGCCATCGAATTTGCGGCCATCACGATGCACCGTATGCCGGATTTCCTCGCGACGCGTTCCACCCGCGGCTTCGACGATCGACCTTTGCTGATTTCGCCCAGCGGCTGGTATCCTGCGCACACCGATCTGCATCTGGCTGGCACTTTCACCCAGCAGATTACCTATCGCAACGGCCGGGAGGTATCCAGCGCGCAGTCCTCTCAGCAAGACACAAAAGCCGATCCCCCGGCGTCGCCCAGCGGGCTAACCAGCAGTGGGGAATTCGGGCCGGTGCTGGCTACAGTCATCACCGACGCACTCAAAGGCAAGTTGACCTGGAACCATTGGGAACAGACCTCCGCCGGAGTCGCGGCTGTCTTTCATTTCGAGATTCCCCAGGATGCCTCTCATTACTCGGTGAGCTTCTGCTGGGTGGTGGGGCCGAACGTCAACTCCTACCGGCACATCAACGATATGGCATACGCTCAGCTCAACTGTTACAAAGACACACCTGCTTACCACGGGTCCATTTCCATCGATCCCGCCACCGGAACCGTTCTGCGCATCGCCATCAAGTCGGATTTGCCGCCGAAGGATCGCCTGGTCCGGGCCGATCTCTTCGTGCAGTACGGATCGGTCGAAATCGGGGGCCGGAGTTATATCTGTCCGATTCGCAGCGTTGCCAGCTCCTTGATCCGCTTTCCGGAGAGTACTCCCGCCAGAACCTTGCTGTGCCTCAACGAGGCGACTTTCACGAACTACCATCGCTTCGGCGCCAGCGTTCGCGTCTTGCCGGCGCACTGAAGGCGATGTCAGCACGGTTAACTCTGGGGCTGCTCATTAATGCTTCGCGGGGGAAGGTCTGGCGACCTTCGGATCGACAACCCCTTTGCCCTCCAGAACGTTATAGAAGCGATCGGCTGCGAGGTCGGTTAGTCTCTCCACCAATCCCGAGGGCCAGCGAATTTCTATCGTGTCGATCTTGGTTGCCGTGCCCAACCCAAAATGCACGCGCAGATCGTTCTGCGAAAGATAACTGCCGCCGCTGTGGATCTCGCTGGTCTGCGTCATGCCCCCGGCCACGATCCTGATGCGTGCATTCAGCGCCGCCCGATTACTCTTTGTCCCGTCCAGTTCAAAACTGACCCAGTGGTTTCCGGGCACACCGTGGTTGCGGAGAATCATCGGCTTTCCATCCAGGTCCTCGACGACCACGTCCATGTTGCCATCGTTGAAAAGATCGCCGACCGCCAATCCTCGCGAGACACGACGTTCCATCAACGCCGGTCCGGCCTCGTCGCTCGCGTCGCAGAAGGTCCCGTCCTTCTGGTTCATCTGCAGCAGGCCCGGCTGCCGGTATCCGCCCCCCGAGGGCAGCTGATCGACCTGCGGATATACGTGGCCGGTCACGGTGATCAGGTCCAGCCAGCCGCTGTTATCCAGGTCCACGAAAGCCGTTCCCCACTTCACCCATGGCAGCGACGGAAGCGCAACTCCGGAGGGATAGGAGACTTCATCAAAGTCCCAGTTACCCTCGTTGCGGTAAAGAAGGTCATTCTCGTCCGTAAAATTCGTAACATAAATCGATGGGCGGCCGGTATGATTGTAATCTCCCAGCGCAATCCCCATAGATGCCTGTTCAGAGCCGTCTTCACTGACTGCCGTACCCGATTGAAGCCCAATTTCATCGAACTTGCCGTTGCCCAGGTTCTTGTACATATACTTCGGAGTTGAATCGTTGGCGATATAGATATCGGGCCGCCCGGTGTTATTGAAGTCCGTCCACACCACGCCGAGGCCATAATATCCATCCGGATCGCTCACCCCCGCTTCTTTCGATACGTCGGTAAACGTACCGTCGCCGTTGTTATGAAAGAGCGAGTCGCCCGCGCCACGCAGTCCTCTTGGACCACACTGCACATCCAGCCCTCGATATTTGCAAAACGACGCGCTGCCGAATTTCGGCATGTCGTCCAGGTGGAAATCGACGTAGTTAGCCACCATCAGATCGATAAACCCGTCATTATCGTAGTCGCCGAAAGCCGCGCCTGTGGAGTAGCGACCATCGCGGAGGTGGGCTTGATCCGTTACGTCAGTAAAAGTGCCATCGCCGTTGTTCCGGTACAGAACATTGCCACCAAGGCACGTCACGTAAAGGTCGGGCCAGCCGTCGTTGTTGTAATCCCCGACCGCCCCGCCATTCGCCAAACAAGATGTGTTCAAACCGGACTTCGCGGTGACATCGGTAAATGTGCCATCGTGATTGTTGTGGTAAAGGGCTCCTGGAGCACTTACTCCCTTAAGCGCCTGGTCGACCGTGGGTTGATTCGTGAAATAGATATCCGGCCAGCCATCGCGATCGTAGTCGATCAGAACCACTCCGCCGCTCATCGATTCCATGATGTATCTCTTCGAGGGATCGGAGGCGTGTGTGAAGGTGATATGCGTGGATGCGGTGACGTCTTCGAGTTGCGGAATCGTGCGCCCACTACACTTCGTCGCCTTCGCGCCGGGCGGTGGCGGGGGCGGCTTCGCATGGCCCTCCATCTGCGCGGTGGCGACGCTCATCGCGCAAAATGCAACGGCAACCGGCCCCAGCAACCTGAGCAATCGAAGGAACAAACGAGTCGAATTCCTTTCCTAATGGCTCTGCTGCCTGATGGCCTCCGCCACGCGCGCGCGAGCCTGGGATTTGAGCCCCTTGTAAATCTCCAGTTCGCGGTCCGCGTCAGCGTTGCGCCCCAGCTTGCGATAAGCCAACTGCAGTTGATAGTGAATGTAGTCCTTGTCCGGACTGAGGCCGGCCGCGACCTGCAGATGTGCAGCGGCGTTCGCGAAGTCGCCGCGATCGAGCAGAATCTTTCCGGCTTCGTACTGCGCATTCACGTAGTCCGGGTTTGCGGCAATCACCTTCAGATACAGAGCGAGCGCCTCGTCGATTCTCGATTGCTGCTGATCGACAAATCCCAGGTGGTACAGAGCATCGGGTTCGTCAGGCACTGTGCTCAGCTCAGCTTCAAATTCCTTTGCGGCTTCCGGCCAATGCTCCCAGCGAATGCAGGCCAGTCCCTCGTAGAAATGCGCCCTTGGCAGGGTTCGATCGGAATCCAGCGCGCGCTCGAGCGTCGCGACCGCGCGCGCATAATCCCCGATCTCAGTCCACAACTGTCCCACCAGCAGCAGAGTCTCGGGGGCACGCGGCTGCGATTCATAGGCGGCCAGTACTTCCGTGGCCTTCTTCATGTCGCCGGTGTGCGCCAGCGAGGCCGCCCACGCATAACCTGTTTCGCTGTCGGTCATGCCAACCGATCCAAGCGGCTCAAACGTTTGGGCCGCATCTTCATATTTGTCCATTGCGAACCACGACAGACCCAGCATCCCACGCACCGCGGAGGAATCCGCGCCCTGCTCGAGAGCGGACGCAAGCGCGCGGGTGGCCGCCGGGTAATCCTTAGCGCGAAAGGCGCACAGCCCAAGGTTTTTCTCAAGACCGGGCAATCCGCTGTCCCAATGCTCGGCCTGCTGATAGAAACCAAGGGCCGCGGCATAATCTTTCTGAATTGCGTCAGCCGTCGCCAGGTCGTTGTAGGCGAGGGCGAGAACCGACTTCAATGCCCGCTCCCGTTCCTTTGCCGCTGCCTGCTGCGCGGCGGTCAGCGTGCGGCCAGCGTTAGCATCGCCGATGTTGTGCACAGCGGGCGCCGATTGGTTCTCCTGCTCGCGGGTCAACGGCACCACCGCCGCGCCCATGCCGTTACCGCTCTCTGCCTGCGTCCTGCTCACCTCCTGCTGGGTTTGCGCCATGATCTTGTTCTGCAGCTCGCGGGCCCTGGCGGCAAACGCGTTGCTCTCCTCTGTGCGCCCGCTCTGAGCCGTAATGCGGGTCAGATCGACGTAGGCGCGGCGAATCTGATAGTTGGTCCGCTCCTCATCGTCTCCCGTTAGCTCGATCGCCTTGCGCATCATCGCCTCGGCTCGATCCATCTTTCCCTCGGCGTACGCATTCATGCCGAGATAGAGAGCAGGGTCGGGCGAGGTCGGATCGATGCGCGCAGCGGCACTCAGATATCGATCCGATATGTCGTACTCGCGTTCTCCCGAAGTCGTAAGCCCCAGCATGTAATTTGCCAGATAGTCATTGGGATAAAACTCGGCCTCCTTCCGCAATTCCGCTTCGATCTCCGGCGTCGGCTTCCAGTCGTTCAGAAAGAGCTGAGCGAGCCCCAGAAAATAGTGAGCATGCGGAGTGCGGGGGTCAATAGCAATCGCGCGCTGAAACTCGCGAATCGCGCCCTGCATATCGCCCCCATCCCGGAACGCGCGCCCCATCAGTACATGCAGCGATCCGCTGTCTCCCGCCGCGCGCTTCATCTGCGCGAAAATCTCCATCGCCCGTTGTTTGTCCTCCGGCCTCTTCGTTTGCAGCAGACATTCTGCCAGCGGATACAGGTTGTCTACAGTCGGCTCGGCCTTCGCAATCCGCTCGAACGGCTCAACCGCCTTAACATATTCGCCTTTCTGATCGAGAGCACTCGCCAGAAGCCTGTCCGCGCCCAGATTGTGGGGGTCGCCGGCGTGCGCTTTTTCTCCAAGCTCGATGGCTTCAGTTACATGCCCCGCCTGCAGTTCGGCATATCCCAGAGGTTCATAGACCGCGGGAACATCTTCGAATTTGATAGAGCTGCGGTACAGATCGATGGACTCCGTGTAGTCGGATTCCACAAGCTTCAGGCTGGCCAGTTCACGCAGGGCCGACGCAATCACCAGGCGATTCGCCGCCGCCACCATCGATGGATCTCCCGAGCTGCGCGCCCGGTCAGCGGCTGCGACGCGGCCCACCAGTTCGTCGCCTCCTGAGCGCCCCTTTTGTGCCGCGGAAACACTATGGCCTGACAGCTGCGCGCCAACGACGAACGGGGCCCCGAATAAGAGGAGGAGCACACACCATTCGCCCCAGCAAAAATACTCCGGAGGATGTCTGTGTCGAGATACCGAGGGCGATGAATTCAACCGCATGGACAAAGGTGAATCGATTCTACCCCACAAAAAGCTGCGGAGCCTGTACCAGCGCTCCGCAGCTTTCGTTATGGTTCTTCCGTTCGATCCCGGACTTCGCGTCCTAGAACGAGAAGTGCAGGGAGTATTGCAGTTCGCGGTTGCCTTTAGCCGTCTGCAGGCTGGTTGGCTGTCCGAGGTTCACGCCACTTGATTGGCTCGTGACCACGTTGTTGGTTGGAGAGCAGGGGGCGCCGCCGCAACCAATTACGGATGGCGTGTATCCCTCACCTTCCATGCCGCCGCTGTTGAAGTTCGGGTGATTAAGGAAGTCGAAGAAGTCCATCGCGAACTTAATCCTGTACTTCTCCTTCACCATCCAGTTCTTGGCTAACTGCGAATCCCAGTCCTCGGTTGGAGCGCCGTAGCCAAAGCCGCGGTGCTCGATATTCGCAGGAATGGTTCCCAGGGGATAGCCCACCAGCGTAAAGGCGCCGGCGTTCCCAACGTGGTTCGTTTTTTCCCCCGCGTTGAACTTTTGCCCGGTCACCAGAGGACGGTTGTTGCCGACGTAGCCGGTGCCGATCAGCTGGCTGATTGGCGCCTGGTTGGCGGCGTCGGTATAGCTCCCGTTTGCGAAGATGGTCAGCGAACTAGCGTGAACCGCGTCAATGATCCCGTTGAACTCCCAGCCTCCTACGGTTTGCTTGACGAAGTTATTGGAGCCGGCAAACTTCGGCAGATAGTAAACCTCGTTTGCCACGAAGATATCCGGCCGGTTGATGTTCGTGTTGCCCTTGTCCAAACGGCTGTTCCCCCCGTAGGTCTGGATCTCCTGGTTGGCGGAGCCGGAAGAGTTGTCTTCTTCGACGTCGCCAATGGAGTGACCCCAGGTATAAGCAGCCTGGAAGGTGGAGGCGCCCACCTGAGACCGGAACAACGCCTGCAGCGAATGGTAGGTAGCATGACCATCGCGTCCGAACCCATTGATCTGCCCGAAGTTGTATGCCGGACGATACGGGTTCGTTCCGGTGCCGCTGGCGCTGAACACCGCCGCCGACCACTCCGACTGCGGGATTGGGTTGAACTGCAGCATCGAAGTCAGGTGTTCACCGGTATTCCCCACATATCCGATTTGCATTGATGTATTGCGGTGAAGTTCCTGTTCGATCGTGACGTTCCACTGCCAGCTATTGGGCGTGACGGCTCGCGGGATTCTGGCGAAGTTCGGCGAAACCGACCCGCCCGCAAAACCCGGTGCCGTTGTGCAGCCTGTAGCCGCGCAGACCCAGCTGGTTGCCGAATCCAGCGGACGGTTGGAGCTTGCAGACAGCGAGAAGGGATCGCCCTTTTCCATCCCTTCATCCTGGCCCACCAGCTCTCTCTGGTAGAACTGCCCGCCGCCTGCGCGGAGTGCGGTCTTCCCGTTCCCGAAAATGTCCCAGGCAATGCCCACGCGGGGAGCAATGTCGTGGTTGTTATTCGGGATCAGCGCCCTGCTCGTCCCCGGCGTTCCGCTGGAGAGGTTGAAGGGCACGCCCAGGCTTGCGAACAGTTTGTTCGCTGCCTGGCACGGTTGGGTGCCGGGCTGGACGATCAATCCATTGCAGGCATCGGTGGGATTGGAGGCTGCGTCTGAAGCGCTCCAGTTGGCCAGACTCCAGTTCGACCACTGATTATCGGCCGAAAATGGCTCGCGATAGAAGGACCAGCGGAAGCCCAGTTCAGCCGTTATGTTCTTGTTGACCTTGACGGCGTCCGAAAGATACCACTCATAGTCGTACCATTTCACCTGAGCCGTAATGTCCGTGCTGTTTTCGGTTATGTTGGTGAAGACCTGTGGTGAAGCACCGGTGCCCGGAACCAGCACGTTGGCGAGCGAATTGTTGGTTTGCACGCACGCCGGAATCCCCGCCGTCGGAGTGGCTGGCGGCGCCTTCTGGCCTACCGCGCAATAAGGCGCACCGCCAGGGAAGCTGGGACGGTCCTGTCCATTGCCGGAATCCTCGACCTTGATGTTGTTTCCGTAGAAGAAACCTGCCTTCAGCGTGTGGTTGCCCCTGACCTTGGACAGGTTGTCCTGAACGGTGTAAAGGTCTTCGTGATTCTTGTAGGGAGCGATGTTCCAGAATGATGCCTCGCCCTCATAGGAGCCGTATGGGTTGAATCCGCCCCAGTTACCGAAGAAGGCACCCGCTTCCTTCAAAGAGGCTGGGAAGGTGGCCGGATACATTTGTTGCAGCGCCGGAACGATGCTGGCCTTGCTGCCACCCAGTGTTGTGATGATCGCGTTGTGGCCGTAGCCGAACTCGACGTCATTGATCATGCTGGGGGTAATGGTCGAACTCAGTTTCGCCATCACGCTCTTGGAAGGCTGGCTCCAGCTGGACTGCACCGTCGGGAAGTCGGACTCGCCCCAGAAAGAGTCGCCCACGTTGGGGCTAGGATTCGTCCAGGAGTCCTGCGTCCAGCGGAAGGTGGCCCGATTGGATTTGTTGATATCCCAATCCGGCCTCACGTTCCACTCGCTCCAGTTCAGCGGGTTGTTGATGGGTGCGGCCCAGTTGAAGCCCGACGCGTTCAGCGAAGTCCCATTGCTGCCCACGTTCGGCGTGGGATAGAACTGTGCCAGCAAAGCTCCCGCCGGATCGACGGCAGTGAGCTTGTTGGGAGTGCCCAGCCAGGACGGGAATCCTGGATTAACAGTCGTGGTCCCGTCGGAGTTCAGGGTCGTGGTGCCCGGAATCGCGGCACCGCATTGATCATGACCGTTGTTGCCATCGGCCCCGTACCCGCTGAAGTCGCCAACGGATTCAGCAGCGGTCGGAACGCAGGCGCCAAACGCGCTCCCGCGTATTTCCTTGTTCCACTCCTGGTTCCACCACACAAAGACATGGTCTTTCCAAACCGGACCGGCGCCGTAGTAACCGTAGTCGTTGCGGCGCAGCTTGGCTTTGCCCACGCCAAGCTCGTTGTTGAAGAAGTTGTTCGCATCGAGCGCGCTGTTGCGCCCCGCATAGAAGAAGCCGCCGTGGATCTGGTTCGACCCTGACTTCGTGGTGATGCTGATGATCGCGCCCGAAGCCTGCCCGTATTCGGCCCCGAACGAGTTGCGGATCATCTTGAACTCGGCGATCGCTTCCGTCGACGGATAGACCAGAATCGTGCGGTTCGAGCCCACGTCATTATTGTTGACGCCGTCGACCAAAAACAGGTTATTGGTATAAGGATTGCCGTTAACCGAGAAGTTGACGCCTCCCTCCAAACCTTTGTCCTCACCGTCAAACGAGGCCGCCGGACTCACACCCGGAGAGAGTTGCGTCAACCCGATAAAGTTTTCCCCGTTCAGCGGAAGCTCCCGCGTCTGCTCGCCCGTGATAACTTCGCCGACCGATGCGGAGGCGGTTTCCACCTGGATCGCGCTTGCCTCGACTGTTACCGTCTGGGATGTCGCACCTGGCGATAGGGTACCGTTGATGGTGGTATCCGTTGAAACGTGAACTTCGGCGTCGTCGACTTTGAATACCTTGAAATTCGGCGCGGTGATCGTAACCGTATACGTCCCCACCGGCAGCTGCGCCAGAGCGTAAGCCCCGATGGAAGAGGTGACCGTGTTAAACGACACGTCGGTCGCGGTGTTGGTCACCACGACTTTTGCCCCCACGATGACGGCGCCGGTTGTGTCTGTCACGTTACCGACGATCGATCCGTAATACGCTTGAGCGTGAATGGCAACCGGTATCGTCGCCAGCACCAGGATCGCGCAAATCGCCCAGATCCTGCCAGCTGCAGACCCGATCCTTCTGTTACTGCTCCACGGTGCTTTCATTGAGCCTCCTGATAAGGCGGTTGGAACTTCTTGTTCTTTCTCTGCTCGCCTCCCTGGTGGGAGTGCGACCGCGACCCACAAGAAACCGCGTGACAATCGCGAGGGTCAGATTACGGCGCTGAAGCCGCCGTAATTTTCGTGACAGTTAAGCGGGGTCCCTGGAAGCGACACAATATTCCTCCTCGCGCGGCCATCTGTCAATTGAATTCTTGTTTACTTAAACGTTTTGGCCTGATTCCGGGAAGGGAGGCGCATCTCAGTTAACGGCTGCGGAATGGCGCTTCTAACCTGGCCGATCAGTCTCCGCATACCGCCGGACGGGGTTTGGAACTGTGAGCGACCACTGTCTGAAACCGGTATCCATTGTGACTATCACCCGGAATTGCGGTGAGCTGCGCAAAGTCATGGCAGAGGGCGGTTGATGCGCATCAAGGCAAGGCGCGTGGTGCCGCCGATTCAAAATAACCGGCATCCTGCGAGCGACGTGGCGCCGCTGGCTTATCCTTCGGGAAAAGCGCACAATGCGGGGGGCTGCGGGACCAGAAAGGATCAGGTCCGGTGGAAAAATATCGTGTCGATCGCCTCGAAGAAATCGTGGATCGACTCTCCGCCCTCAAAGCCAAGTTCAAACTGCTTCCTGACCTTCGTGAACGGGTAGACGGCGTTGGAATCGTCAAAAAAGATGCCCCACTGATCGCCTTTCTTTCGCCATTGGCCACCATAGACGTTCCGGATGCATTCACCGAACCACGAGCCGAAGATCTGAATCAGTTTTTCTGTCCCGTCCGCCGTCCGATCCGCGTGCTCTCTTAGTTTTTCAATGAATAGGTCAATCCGCTTTACGGAATGGCTGTCATATCCGAACGGGCTTGTGTCAGCCGCAGCGGAAGAGAATTTGTCGTTAACCAGCTTCACGTTGGCCCGAATCTCTTCTTCAGCGGTCATATGATGGATCGCGAGGCTGGACCAATCTTCACCAAGTCCCCGTGCCTCGGGGTTCCCCCCTATCGTAGCGCTGCGAGCCCCTGGCTAATCCTTCACGAAAAGCGCAAAATGCGGGGGGGAGTTCCCCGCCGGAGTTGGTATGCCAGACGCTACGTGTGACATTGGCCTGATCGGCCTTGCTGTGATGGGGCAGAACCTTGTCCTGAACATGAACGACCACGGATTTAAGGTGGCTGTCTTCAACCGCACCGTCTCCAAAGTGGACGATTTTCTGGCCAACGAGGCGAAGGGCACGCAGGTGGTGGGCGCGCATTCGGTCGAGGAGTTTGTGGGGCTACTGAAGAGTCCGCGGCGGGTGATGCTGATGGTGAAGGCCGGCGATACGGTCGATCAGATGATCGACCACGTGCTGCCCTTCCTGTCGAAAGGCGACATCGTTATCGACGGCGGCAATTCTCTGTTCACGGATTCGAACCGGCGGACGAAGGACCTGGCGGCGAAGGGGATTCTGTTTATCGGGACGGGGGTTTCGGGCGGCGAGGAGGGGGCGCGGTTCGGGCCGTCGATTATGCCGGGGGGCAATCCTGAGGCGTGGCCGCATGTGAAGGAGATTTTTCAGTCGATCGCCGCGAAGGTGGACGAGGGCGCGGGCGGGAACGGCAAGGGAGGCACTCCGTGCTGCGACTGGGTGGGCGATGCGGGCGCGGGGCACTTTGTGAAGATGGTGCACAACGGGATCGAGTACGGCGATATGCAGCTGATCTGCGAGGCATACGATTTGCTGAAACATGCGCTGGGGCTGAGCGCGGACGAGCTGGCGGCGGTGTTCGCGGACTGGAATAAGGGCGAGCTGGACAGCTTCCTGATCGAGATTTCGTCGCTTATTTTCGCGAAGAAGGATGAGGACGGCACGCCGCTGGTGGATAAGATTCTGGACACGGCCGGCCAGAAGGGTACGGGCAAGTGGACGGTATCGAGCGCGCTCGATCTGGGGATGCCGGTGACGCTGATAGGCGAGTCGGTGTTTGCACGGTGCTTGTCGGCGATCAAGGAGGAGCGGGTGGACGCTTCGAAGATTTTGCAAGGGCCGACGGGGCAGGCGGCGACGGCGGATCGGGCGGACTTTATCGAGAACGTGCGGCGGGCGCTGTATTGCTCGAAGATTATTTCGTATGCCCAGGGTTATATGTTGCTGCGCGAGGCGGCGAAGGAGTTTGGGTGGCGCGTGAATATGGGCGGCATTGCGCTGATGTGGCGCGGGGGATGCATTATCCGGAGCCGCTTCCTGGGCAAGATCAAAGAGGCTTATGACAAGCAGCCGGAGCTGCACAATCTGCTGTTCGACAGCTTCTTTGCAGGGGTGCTGAATAACTACCAGGCGTCGTGGCGGAAGGCGGTGGTGAAGGCGATTGCGCTGGGGGTGCCTGCTCCGGCGTTTTCAACGGCGCTGGCGTTTTACGACGGGTACCGAACGGCGCGGCTGCCGGCGAATCTGCTGCAGGCGCAGAGGGATTTTTTTGGGGCGCATACGTATGAGCGCGTGGATCAGCCGCGGGGGAAGTTCTTTCACACGAACTGGACGGGGCGGGGTGGACGGGTTTCTTCGACGACTTATAACGCTTAGGGTGGTTAGAAGGGCGCATCTGCCTGAAATTAGGATTTTCTAATAATTCTCTTCCCTGCGCCGATGTGCGGGGTAATGAGAATCATGCTTGCGTTGCCGGTGCTGGTGGGTTTGAGCTTCACGCGTTGTCTTGCTCAATCGAGTTTGCTTATAGAGGATCCTTTGGTGGCGGGAGTTCCGATGGGGGCTTCCGCGGGAGCGCCTGAGTTTGACGGCGGGGTCAGCCGGATTTCGCAATTGCGAAAAGAGAGCCAGGCGCCAGCGCTGAGGCTGGATGACTGGATTCTGATAAGCGCGGCGGCGCCGCTTCGCTATTTTGATTACAGAAGCACTGAGAAAGCCTTGTCGGAGCCCTCACGGTTCCATGAGGCGGAGCTTCCGGCGGCGTTGGTTCGCAACCAGGCGGGGTTTGCGGCGTTTGAAGCCGGGACGGTGGTCGCCACCTACTTTGTCTACCGGGTGCTGGTGCGGCGCAGACATCGGACGCTGGCTCGATGGGGCCAGGCGGTCAACCTGGGAGCGCTGTCGTGGTCGGTGGAGCACAACTATCAGCTATTGGGCGGGGCGCAGGGGCAGCCATAGAGGCGGAGATTTTGAAACGGGAGCGGCCTCGAGCGTGGCCGGAACTGCTGCTTAGAGTCCGGCCGCGCATGACGACGGGGTCGTGCACACAGACCAGGCGCGACAGGGCGCCGGGCTGGCTTAGAGCAGGTGCTGCAGGGCGTCCCAAACGTAAACGCCCAGGATGGCAACGGTCAGCACGCAGGTGACGCCGGTGACGACATGGATCAGGGGCTGAATTTTGTTGACCTTCACCAGGAGGTCTTCCTGCTCCCTTTTCTGGTGGTTGGCCGACTCATCGAGGAAGATCTGGTCTTCTTCGTAGCGGGTGAGATTGGAGCGGTAAACAAGGAGGATCAGCAGGAAAGTTATGACTGCTGCCCAAACGATCCAGACAACGGGCATGTAGCTCAGAATGGAGCTCATAAGCGCCTCGATGGTGTTGATTCCGATTCGAGTGCGGGTTTTCGGGCGAGCCGCCGGGAGTGCGGCCGGTCGATTGCGGTTGACCGGCTGCAACCGAGGGCTGGCCGGAAGGCCGAGCCACGAAACGGTTGAGCCGGCTCCTGGTGCCGCGGGTCCGGAACCTGTGGTCGGTTCGCGGCTCGGGAGGCAGGAGGGGCCGTCCGGAGAAGGATGTTAGCGCTGTTGGCCTACGGTTGAACAGGGAAATTTACGTTTGTAATGTTACTCTTGGCAACCCTCCGGGAATCAGAGGATTCCATGCAAGGGCGAGGCGAACGACCATGCGGGAGACAAAGCTTTCGGAACTAACGATTCGTGTAGCGGCCACTGTGGGGCTGTGCGCGGCGATGCTCTGGGTGGCGTCGTGCAATGCAAACGGCACGCCGGAGTCGGACCGGCAGATCCAGCAACAAGCGCAACAGGCCACGGAGCGCGCCAAAGTGGCTGCGGACAAGGCTGCCGCGGAGGCGCGGGTGGCGGCGGCGAACGCGGAGCGCGAGGCCGATGACGTGGCGGCGGGCGTGAAGGCCGGACTTCATAACGGCAAGAGCGGCGGCATGGATCTGAATTCAGCGACGCGGGCCGATCTGGAGACGTTGCCTGGGGTGACGGCGGTGACGGCCAGGCGGATTGCGGCGAATCGACCGTATGACACGCCGCATGATTTGGTGCGGAAAGGCGTGGTTTCGCAGGCGGAGTACGACCGCATTGCAGGGGATGTGGTGACGCACTGAGGCGCCCCGGATTTCTGGATCAGTTGAAGCTCTCGATGAATCCGTTCTCTGCCGGCCGACCTGGGCGGATAAAGCAGAGCCGCATGCCATGCTGAATCGCCCACGCTTCCAGCGCAATTCCGGTGAATTCACTTCCGTTATCTAAAGTGGTGCTCCGCGGAGCCGAGCCACGCTCCTCGATCGCACATGTCAGCGCCACAACCACGTGCTTACCGTGAAGGGAACGGTCTGCTTCGAGAGCAACACACTCCGGTGCGAACTGGTCGATGATCGTGAGGATGCGATAAGAACGCCGTCGGCCAGTTTGTCACTGGCGAAATCGGCTGACCCAGAATTGATTCGGTCCACTGGCTGGATTCTGCGCGTGCGGCGTTACCTTTCGCGCCACTGGAGGTAGATGGTCCTGCTCGTTCCACGGCGCGGCTTCCTTTCGATGATGACAAGCTCCGGTCTGGGGCGCCCGTTGACGCGGGAGACAGGGAAAAATTGCCATTTCCCGTTGCGCGGGAGATACTTTTGAGGTGGGTTTTTCGACCGATATTGTCAACCATGTTTACCGGCCATTTCGAAATCGCGATCGCGGAATCAGGGGTCGAAGCTGAGGCCCGACAACTGCGTCCTATCGCAGCAACATAGTTGGTAATTCGACGAGTAAGCGAGCTTAAATTGCTCAACAAGTTGATTCTAAGAGGCGGGAGTAGTTCAGTGGTAGAACGTCAGCTTCCCAAGCTGAATGTCGCCGGTTCGATCCCGGTCTCCCGCTCCATTTTCACGCTGCTGTTCTGACCACTCTGGTCAGAACACTCTGAGCAGCATCAGCACTACTACGATGAGCAGGATCAGGCCGATGCCGCCGGTCGGGTAATAGCCCCAGCTACGGCTGTAGGGCCATGAGGGGAATGCTCCGATGAGCATCAGGACGAGGATGATGAGCAAAATTGTGATCATGTTTTATCCTTCGCGCACAGGAGTTTTCATAGCTCCCTGGCTCTACATCTGGATGCGGAGCCGATGCGGCGAAGATGTCCGTTGTGCGAATTATGAACCCGGTATTTTTGTCAGCTGACGGGCCCTCCTGAAGACGCTCAGCATCATCGGCGCCGTCAGCTTGCCCGTGTTCGTGTTCTGCAGCGATGGATGATAGCTCGCCAGCAACCATCGACCGCCAGGAATCCGATACTCCACTCCATGACCAAACGCGAGTTCCCCGCGACGCTCGATCTGCCCGGTGCGAATCAGATGCGCAACCACGCCGTCGAAGGCAATCTTCCCGAAACCCACAATCGCACGCAGCTCCGTTAAGGCGGCGATCTCCTCATCGAAAAAGGGCGCGCAGTTCGCGATCTCTTCAGGCAGCGGTTTGTTTCCCGGAGGAGCGCAGCGCACGACTGCGGTGATCCAGGCGCCGGTCAGCTGCATGCCGTCGTTTCGATGGCTCGACGAAGCCTGTGAAGCGAACCCAGCCTGGTGCAGCAGAGGATAAAGAAAATTCCCCGAGCCATCTCCAGTGAAGGGACGCCCGGTGCGGTTCGACCCGTGCGCGCCTGGAGCGAGTCCAACAAACAAGACTCGGGCCTGCGGATCGCCGAACGATGGCACCGGCTTGCCCCAGTACTCGGCACCGAGATACGCCCGGCGCTTCTTTTCGGCGACCGACGCGCAGTATTGCCGCAGGCGCGCACATTGGTTGCAGGCAACGATGCGCTGATTCAGGACCTCGAGTTTCGCGACCTCGCTCATCGATACGCGGCAGGCGAGCGTCTCCACAGCCGCCCCGTGGCCGCTCCAAAGATGAAACCGCCCACATGCGCGAGATAGGCCACGCCGCCGGTTTGCACGGTCGCCACCGAGCCGGCATCCACCAGCTGAATCAGAAACCAGATCCCGATCAGCAGCGCTGCCGGGATCATCGTGATCCTGACAAAGATAAGAATGATCAGCACCGAACGAATCTCGTCGCGCGGATAAATCACAAGGAACGCGCCCATCACGGCGGCAATTGCCCCGCTTGCACCCAGATTCGGAACGGTCGATCCCGGATTGGCCGCGACCTGAGCGAGCATGGCAATAAAACCGCCGAGAAGATAGAAGACGAGATAGCGTCCGCGGCCCATGGTGTCTTCCATCTGCGGCCCGAAGGCCCAGAGGAAGATCATGTTGCCGATGATGTGCGACCAGCTGCCATGCATGAACATTGCGGTGAGGATCGTGATCCACCGATGGCCGCCGAAGATTACCGCGGGGATCGCGGCCCATTGGGTCACGAAAGCATCGCCGCGGATCAGCTCCTGCACAAACACCAGCCCGTTGATCAGGATGATCAGCGTTGTCGCCGCCGGGAATGAAAGCGGCCGTCGCGTCGCGTCGGAAAGCGGTATGACGGTTCCCACGCAGATTCTCCTCTGGACAAATTAGGCGAAAACTCATGGCCGAACAGCTTTGTCGCCGCGGTAGAGGGATTGTACCCGCTGCCGGCCGTTTGCGGCTCTGCATCGCGCTTCAATTCCGGGCGTAGAATGGGTGCGCTTCAGCAATCCCGATTCGGCAGCACGATCTATAAAAATTGATCCTCTTTCTTTTTTCAGGGAGACGAAATCCATGTCGATGAAATGCACGTCGATTCGCACAAGAATAATCGCCACATCAAGTTTGGCGGCAGCACTCGTCTTTTTCGCGGGTTGCAATCAACAATCGCAACCGGCGCCGGCCGCCACGCAGCCCGCGCAGCCGGCCGGGCCACCGCAGATTGGCGGCGAGCCCATCGTGAAGCTGACGCGCGCCGCCACCAGCAACGGCCAGCAGCCCGAGTTCCTCTCCGTTACTGTGCTGCCGGGCCGCGGCATGAACGTTTTCCAGATCACGGCCAATGTTCCCGGGAAGGGCGAGATTCCGATCCTCGCTTCGCCCACGATTGAAGAAGCCGCGGCCAAACTCAACGGCGGACCCGACGATCAGAATGGCAACGCGAGCTTCAGCTTCGGGGGAGCCTTCCTCGTGCCTTACCCCAACCGCATCGTCGGCCCGGTCTCATCCGACGGCGCCACCGTTACCGCCAAATGGCACGGCAAGACCATCACTCCGCCCGCCAATTGGTATAACAGCGCCGACCACACGAAGAACAAGCACGCGATGCACGGGCTCATCCTCGCCTCGCAGACACAGGACGTGCAGACGCAGAGCATCGCGGACGGCCAGACCCTCACCGGCGTTATCCACGCCGGCGACTTCGGTGGACACTGGCTCTCCCAGACCGACCTGAGCTTCGTTATCTCGCTCACGGGCGGCGCTGTTGACGCGACGATCGTCGCGAAGAACGTCGGCAAGCAGGATGAACCGATGGCCATTGGCTGGCATCCTTACTTTGCGATTCCGAGCGGCGACCGCAAACAGGCGCTCCTGCACATTCCGGCGCAGCAGGTGGCTGCGATTAATAACTATGAAGATGTTTTTCCAACTGGCGACCTGATGCCTGTCAAGGGCAAAAAGTACGACTTCACCGCGCCGAACGGCAAACCTCTCGACGACATTTATCTCGACGATAACTGGTCGAAATTGCAGCGGACCAACGGCGCCGTCGACGTGACGCTCGCCGATCCGGCGACGAATTATGGCGTTCATGTGCTCGGCCTTTCGCCTGAAATTCGGACCGTCCAGGTCTACGCGCCACCGACGAAGCCGTTCGCGGCCATTGAGGAGCAGTTCAACTTTGGCGACCCGTTTGGGAAGGAATGGGGCAGCATGAATACCGGCATGGTGACGCTTGCACCCGGGAAATCGGTCGAGTGGCACGTGCGGCTGGCGCTCTTCCAGCCGACGAAATAGGCGGAGATTGCAGGACCAGGAAGTGCACACCCCTGGGGGGTGGGTGTCCGGCAAGGTGTTGTCTTTGCGTGGTTTCCGGAAGGGCTGTTTGAGACTGCGGCATGTTGTTGAAGAGCCAGCCAGTTAGCGCGGGCCTTGGGGCGACTTGCAGAGGCTGATAATCATGGAGGGCGGTACGGAAACGCGCCATGGTGTCTCCTGGGAACAGGCGATAGGTAACGGGCAATAGCGTTCGGCGTTTGAGCGTTCAGCCCGGAGTTTCCTGACCACAGGACCGGGCGGGCGCAGAGGATACCAATGAAAAAGCCTCGCTCTGTGGTGGCGAGGCTTTTTGGGGGATCCGATTTGACTGACGAGCGGGGAAATTCTCTTTGCCCCTATTCTTAGAATACCAAGGCTGGCTCCAAAAACTTTTTCGGCGCGGTCTGGCCTGGAAAGACTTTCTTTTCAACATTTGTGACTTTGGTTTTTTGCACACCTCTTGACAAATTCGGCAAGTGGACCGTCGGAGGAGATTTTCGAGGGGCTTGCAGGTCTTTGGGCCCCCGCGCATCAGAATTCTCGCCCCCTCTCGCTAAGCGTACCCGGCTAAACGCTTCTCGCTAAGCGTACCCGGCTAAACGCTTCTCGCTAAACGTTAACTCCTGTGGGGCAGGAAGACCTATGATATGGCGCTCGACTTTCAAAAGAAAGGCGTGCCCGGTTCGGCCTTCGATACAAACGAACTCGATGCACCGGGGGCGTCGGCAATAGCGCGGGGCCACGTGTGAAGACATAGTTCTTAACGACTGGCTCGACCGCCCGCATGCGAAGGGCGACTACGGCATGGGCGCGTTCTATCGGTCCCGGACAGCTCTGCACTATACGGTGCGTAAGTAGTCTTAAAATCGCAACCGCTTGCAGTGCGCCATGCCCTGAGAGCCTTACCCGGCGCCCGGAGCCCCGTGCCCTTTTACCTGCCTCCCCTGGTTAACCGGGAACTGCCGGGGCAGTTGGAAATCCTCCCAGCGGCCGGGCTGCACTGGCGGGCGCGCCACTCCGATTTTCAGTAATGATGCGGCGAAACCGACCGATACAGGGAATGAGGCCCCTCAAACGAGGCAGGCGGCGCCTGTCGGTTTGGGGTCTGCATGCGAAACGCTCGCAGACGGGTTGAAAGGTCAGGAGGATTCAGTGAAAAGCCTTGTGGCGGAAGACGATGTGACCAGCCGGATGATCCTCAGGAGGTTCCTCTCTCAATATGGGGAATGTGACGTCGCCGCCGACGGCAGAGAGGCGGTGCTGGCGTTCAAAGATGCGCAGCAGAAGCGGCGGAGATACGATCTGATCTGCGTGGACCTGGGAATGCCTGTCATGGACGGGCAGCAGGCGCTGAGGGAGATTAACCGTCTTGACGCTGCCGGGGGATTGAGGACGACGAAGATTATCGTCACCACGGCGCAAACCGATATGGAGAGCATTACCAACGCTTTGCTCGGCAGGTGTCATGCCTATCTGATGAAGCCGATCGATACCGGAAAATTGCGCAGCGAGTTAGTGGAGCTGGGGCTGATCCAATAACGGGCAGGACCAGGAACAGCGAGACGCGGAGGAGTGATCGTTCGATGGCGAAGTTGACGCTCAGTGCAAAGATCATGCTGATTGGCATGGGGCTGGGGATGCTGACAGTGGTGCAGGGATTTCTTTCCCTGCACAGCATGTACCAGGCGAGAAGGATCGTGAATGCCATGAACAACGATACCTACGCCACGCTTTTCCTGGCCGGGAAGATGAAGGCTGTGGCCAAGGACCAGCGCATGGCGATCATCCTGCATCTGGCCGCCGGGAGCGACGTGGAGATGGCGCAGCAGGAGGCTGCGGTGGACAAGGCGGAAGCCGACCTGCAGCAGATTCGGGACGACTATCCGAAGAAGGATCCCCGAGACCGGGAGCTGATTGTCGAACTGGCGGCGCGCCAGCGCGAGTTTTATCAGGTTGGGAAAGAGATCGAGACGCTGAGCCGCGGGGGCCGGAAGCAGGAGGCGTGGCAGGTTTACAATTCCCGGCTGCAAACCGCAACTCTGGCGCGGCGCAAAATCGAGGAGGAACTGGCGGAGATCGACAAGGCCCGCGGCGACGCGCTGACGCGGTCGGCGGTGGGCGAAATGACGCATGGCATCCCCCTGATATGGGGATTCCTGCTGGCGACCATCGTGGTGGGGACCACCGGGGCGTTGATTTTCGCGCGCATGGTTCGCCATTCGATCGAACCGCTGGAAGCGGCCATTCGCGCACTCGGCGAAGGAGTGCTGCGGGGCAAGGTCAAGGTCGTGACCAACGACGACATCGGCAGCATGGCTGCCTACATGAACGGCGCGCTCGAACAGATGACGGGCACGGTATCGGGGATCGATTACTGCGGCAACAGGATCACGGATGCCGCTGTGGAGATTCAGGCGCGCGCGACGCGCGCGGCGGAGGCGGCGATTGTGCAGCGCGACCGCATACGGCAGATCAGCGACTCGATGCATGCGATGGCCGAGGGTGTGCAACATGTCTCGGAGGATTCGAGCCGGGCCTCGGACTCGGCCCGGAACACCCTCGAGACAGCGAGGCAGGGCGGGCTGATTGTCAACGACGCCCTGGTGAACATGCGAACGATTGCCGACGCGGTGAACGCGACGGCTCACAGGATCGAGGAACTGGGCAGGAATTCTCAGCAGATCGGCAAAATCGTCGCGGTCATCGATGAGATCGCCGGCCAAACCAACCTTCTGGCGCTGAACGCGGCGATCGAGGCGGCTCGGGCCGGAGAGCAGGGGCGCGGCTTCGCGGTCGTTGCCGGCGAGGTGCGCCGTCTGGCGGAGCGCACCGCGAACGCGACCAGGGAGATTGCTCAGATGATTTCCGCGGTGCAGAACGAGACCCGGCAGGCCGTTGTCCAGATGAAGCAGGGAACGAAGCAGGTCGAGGCAGGCGTAGCCACCACCGCGAAAGCGGGCGCGTCTCTGGAAGCGATTATTGCGGCGGCTCAGAATGTGGGCGAGATGATCTCCCGCATCTCGGCGACCGCCAGCGAGCAGGGCGGCGCAGCCATGGGTATCAACGAAAACGTGGAACAGATTGCGAGGCTGACCAGCGAGTCGGCCGAAGATGCAAAGTTATCGACCAATACCTGCGATCGACTCTCCGAGCTTGCGGCGACGTTAAAGCAAATCGTCAACCAGTTCAGCTTCCGCCAGATCATCAGCGCCGGCGCAGAGCCGTAGCGCAGGGCGTTTTCCGGGGGGCGCGATTCACGATTGCGCGGAAGCGGCCCCGGTTCCGGGGCTCGTCCGGAGGTGTTCGACTGTCCCTGAACGCGCCGCTTACGGAGCGCATTCATGCATAGCTTCGTGGCCGGTGTCCTGACTCGACGCCGGCTGCAAAGCCTCGTTCATCGCGTTGCCGAGCCTGACGAACTCGAGCTCGAGTGCATCGATGGCGGCCATCATTGGTTCGAGGTCGCCGGCTCCGCCGGCTTCTTCGATCGCGGAGGCCAAGGCGCGCAGCGCTTCCCCTCCGACGTTCGCAGCGGCGCCTTTGATCTGATGCGCCCTGCGACCGGCTTCCCGCGCATCCCCGCTGTCGATCAGGTTGCGCAAATCGGCGATCTGCCCCGGCGTATCGCGGAGAAACTCGCGCATGACGTCGCGCATGAAATCTTCATCGTTCATCATGCGATCGGCGAAGCCTGCCTGGTCGAAGACAACCGGCGAGAGGGGGCGGGCCGCCTGGTCCTCGGCCATGACAAAGCGGGCGGCGCCGGCATCGGGGACGGCGGGATCGGGGACGGCGGAATCGGGGACGGCGGGATCGGGGACCGCCTTCACGGCAGTGGAAATTCCGGAGTGCACAAAATCGTCGGTTGCTTGGGACACGGCTGACCTCACTTCCGCACAGGGTTACGTTTTTCTAATCGGCCACTTTTGAGTGCGGATGAGAACTTCCGATCGCGCGACGGAATGCACGCCGCTGGTAAAGCTTCCCCCGGACTCGCCGATGCTGTTCAGGAGGGCTGATTGCGCGCGCCTTTCCCGGCGTTTTGCGCCGGATGTGTGGCGATCCAATCGGAATCGGTCAGCCAGGACTGCAATCGGAGGTCGCTATCGATGATCGACATGAGGAAAATGCACAGGGCAACCGGCGCGGCATTATTCGTCCTGCTGATGGCTCACGGATGGGCGCAACGGGCGCCGCATTCTTCGTATCTGCCCGGCCCGGTTTCTGCTGAACCGGCATCCGCTGAACCGGCTTCCACCGCCGCGGCTGCGGCTGGGCCGTCCGCCGACCTTGCGTCCATGGATCTCGAGAAGCTGATGGACATCAAAGTGACAACGGCGTCTCTGTTCAGCGACAGGCTGTCGCAGGCTCCCAGCATCATGTCGGTGGTCACCCGCGACGAGCTGAGGCGCTTTCGCGGCCTGACCCTCAACGAGGTTCTGCAAACCGTTCCGGGGCTGACTGGCTCCACGCAATACTTCGTCGACCGCAGCATGGTGGCGGCGCGCGGCGACCAGACCAAGACCGACGGCGGTCACATTCTGTTCATGATCAACGGGCGGCCGACCCGTGAAGTGATGGAGGGCGGCATCATCTCCGATCTGCTGGAGTCGTTTCCCGTGGAGATTCTGGACCGCATCGAGATCATCAAGGGACCAGGATCGGTTCTGTACGGCTCGAATGCCTTTTCGGCGGTGGTGAACCTGATCACGAGGAAGGCGGATGGCACCGGGGTCACGGTCAAAGGAACCGGAGGAGTGGGCGCGGCCATGGACTCATCCGCGAACCTGACCCTTGAGCGTGGCCATCTGAACGCGGTGGGCGCCGTGCAGCTGCACCAGCTGCCTGACTGGAACCTGACCTATCTGGTTCCCCCTTCGCAGCAGAATCTTTCCTTTGCGCCGGCGGTGCCGCCGGTTGAGGCCGTGGACCTGAAGGACCGCGGCTTCGGTGCCTACCTTGGCGCGAACTGGCGGGGACTGCGGTTCATGTCCTCGTTCACGGAATGGCAATCCACCGGCTTCATCGAGGGCACGGTCAGCGGAACGCGCCTGTCCCGTGACTTCGGCAACCTTGGATACGACCGCAAGGTCCGGCCGTACTGGGACACGAGCCTCGACCTTACCTTTACGCGCACAACGTTTAAGGAACCGCCCTTCCCCTATGTCACACGGGATTCCGATGAATCCCTCGCCGAGTGGACCAACCTGTTCACGCTGGGCGCGAGGGACCGGCTTTCGGCCGGCGGGTCGCTGAACCGCATCGAAGGCCAGGAATGGTTCACCGCCACCACTCCGATCACTGTGGATGCGCAGGGAAGGCGCCTGGGCGGGGCGTTTTATGCCCAGCTTGACCACCAGCTCCTCGATCGCGTGAAGCTCATTGGCGGCTTCCAGACCAACAGGATCGGCAGCATCCCGCTCCACTTCGATCCACGGGGCGGCGCGGTGTGGACGCCAAAACCGTGGGCCAGCTTCAAAGCGCTTTATGGGCAGGCCTTTCGCGCCCCGAGCCTCGACGAGAACCTGCTGAACAATCCGGGCCTCGGCGGCAATCCGAACCTGAAGCCGGAAGAGGTTGCGACGCTCGATCTGGGACTGTACCTCGAAGGCCGGAAGGCGCAGTTCGGAATCGACTACTTCCACAGCAAATTCACCGACAACATCGTCAATCTTCCCGGGCCGACCCGCGCGGTCTATTTCAATCAGGGGCAGCTCACCTTCAACGGGGTCGAGGTGGCGGGCAAGTACTATCTGAGCCGCGATGTGTTCCTGCAGGGCTCGACGCTCTGGCAGACCAATGTGGATGGCAACGGGACCGCGAATGTCTCTCCGGTGCCCAACCTCGGGTTCAAGGGGGGCGTCAGCTATGCGGGCGGCCACGGGTTGACGGCCGGCCTCTTCGACGTGTCCGACGGGCCCTTGACCGGCTATTCGTCGGTGAACCCGCTGCTGAGCTGGCGGAATAATCTCAACGGCAATCTGCGCTGGGAGCCTGCGCACGTCCATCTTTTCGGGGGCGGCATGGCGCTGGTCGCGCACGGCAACGATCTGGCGAACCAGGCGATCTGGCTTCCCAGCGGATTCAGCAGCGTGGATACGGTTCCGGTTCAGCAGGGACGCACGGTCTTTGCCGGCCTCGAATACGCGCTCCCCGGAAAGTAGCCCACCCGGGGGGCGGGCATTGCCGGCCCCCCGGAGGCCGGTGCGCCGCCGCGCATGGGAGAGGCCCTTCGCTCGCACTCCGTTGCCCCCGGGCCTCACTCGATGGGCCCGCCGATGCCCCGGTAAAGCTTTCACGCCACCCGCCGATGGAGGGAGGAGAGCCGATTTTTGCCGCGCTCTGCGCCGGGGCTCTGGCGGACGTTCGGCGGCGGGCCGATCGGAACACTCCAATTCGAACCGTAAGGAAGGTCGATGTCGATGATCACGATGAGGAAGCTGCACGCGGCAACCGGCGCGGCGTTATTCGTTCTGGGGATGGCTTACGGAGTCGCGCAGCATGCGACGCCTCCACCGGATCCGGCCGGGCCGGCATCCGCTCAAGCGGCATCGGCGCCGTCCGCCGACCTCGCGTCGATGGATCTCGAAAAGCTGATGGACATCAGGGTAACCACGGCGTCTCTGTTCAGCGACAGGCTCTCCGAGGCTCCGAGCATCATGTCGGTGGTGACCAGCGACGAGCTGCGCCGCTTCGGTGGCGCGACGCTGGGCGAGGTGCTCGACCGGGTCCCGGGGCTGACACAGTCCAGTCAATATTTCACCGACCGCAGCATGGTCGCCGCCGATGGCGATCAGACCAAGACTTCGGGCGCGCACATTCTCTTTCTGATCAACGGGCGGCCCACGCGCGAAGTGATGGAAGGCGGCATCATCTCCGACCTGCTCGAATCGTTTCCGGTCGAGATTCTCGAGCGCATCGAGGTGATTCGCGGTCCAGGTTCGGTGCTCTATGGGTCGAACGCCTTCTCGGCCGTCGTGAACCTGATCACGCGCAAAGCGAAGGGGACAGAATTCAGCATCCATGGCCTCGGCGGACCCGGCGACGCCCTCTCCTCGTCGGGCCATCTGCTCTACCGGCGCGGCGATTTCAGCGTGGCCGCTGCATCGCAGATTCATGCGGCGCCGGACTGGAACTTCGTCTATCTCGTGCCTCCTCCGCTGCAGCACGTGCCCACCGCACCGCCGGAGCCGCCCTTCCACGACGCCACGCTGGTCGACCGCGGGACCGGCGATTATCTCGGCCTGAATTACCGGGGACTGAGCTTCATGTCGATGTTCACGGAGTGGCAATCGACTTCGTTCACCCAGGGGTCGGTCGGGGAAACCCGGCTCAGCCGGGACTTTGCCAATCTTGGATACGATGCCAAAGCCCGCGATAACTGGGACATGAACTTCAATGTCACGTATACGCGCACGACCTTCGGGCTGAACGCCTATCCCAGCATCTTCCGGGACGCGAACGACTTCGTTGCCGAGTGGACCAACATGATCACACTGGGATCGAAGGACCGGCTGACCGCCGGAGCGCTCTTCAATCGCATTGCCGGAACCGAAGCTTACCTCCCTGTCGTTCCGCATCCGGACGATGCGGGCGGCAGCCGGCCGGCGGGCGGCGTGTACGTTCAGCTCGATCACCAGCTGATCCCGGCGGTGAAGCTGATCGCCGGGTTTCAGACCAACAAGTTCGCCGAGATTCCCGTATCCACGGTCCCCCGCGTAGGCGGCATCTGGAGCCCGTCCAAATGGGCCAGCGTCAAGGTGCTCTACGGAGTGGCCTTCCGGCCCCCCAGTATCGACGAGTCGACTCTCAACCTGGCCGACATTCAGGGCAACCCGAAGCTGCTGCCGGAGACGGTCGGAACCTTCGACCTCGGACTGAACCTCGAGTTCCCGCGCCTCGAACTCGGCGCCGACTACTTTCACAGCCGGCAGACCAACAGCATCGTGACCGTGGGCAAGGCTCCCATTCGTTACGAAAACCTGGGAGGCGTGACGTTCGACGGGGCGGAGGCCGAGGGAAAGTACTATGTCCGCCGCGATATTTTTGTCGAGGGCTCGCTGCTCTATCAGGCCAATCGCGACCAGACCGGGGCCAGCAACGTCACGCCCATTCCGAACCTCGGCTTCAAGAGCGGCGCCGGTTATCAGAACAGCCGCGGGCTGGTTTTCGGCCTGTCTGAGATTTCCGATGGAAAGCCTCCAGCCTACGCGTTCCCGACCAACCCCGTTCCGGGATGGCACAACAGCCTGAATGGAGAACTGCGTCAGGATATTTCAAAGGTTCTGCATCTGCCGGAGAGGAACAGCGTCTCGATCGCCGCGCATGGCAACGACCTTCTGAACCAGGCCGTCTGGCTGCCGGGCTTCGGTTTTTCGAACATCGACAGCATTCCAGTCGAGCAGGGGCGAACGGTCTATGCGGGACTGGAGTATGCGCGCCGCCGGAAATAGCAGGCGCATGCGAGGCGTCGCCGGTGGAGCGGCACAACATCGCGAGGGGCGAGCGGACCGCGCCCGGCTCGCGGACACGGAGGCCGGGAGTGCGGGCTGGGACTCTGTTTGCGGTGCTCGGCCTGGTCGCCTTCCTCCCGATGGCGGCCCGGGGAGATCCCCAGCAGACCGAGGAATACCGCGTGAAGGCCGCGTTCCTCTATCACTTCACGCAGATGGTCGACTGGCCCACGGAGGCGCCGGGAGATGAAAAGAAAGCGATCGTCCTATGCACCATCGGCAAGGACCCTTTCGACGGCAATCTGGAAGCTGCCCTCGAGGGGAAACAGATCGGCGCGCGGCCGCTCGAGATACGCCATCTGAAGCAGCCGGGGGAGGCGCAGGGCTGCCAGGTGGTATTTGTTGCGGACGACCGGAAACAGGTGGCGCAGACCCTGGCCGCGCTCAAAGACGCGGCTGTTCTCACAGTGGGCGATGGGGAGGATTTCACGAAGCAGGGGGGCATGATCGGCTTCTCGATGGACGGCGATGACAAGGTCCGGTTCGTCATCAACGTGGATGCGGCATCGCGGGCGCGGCTGAAGATCAGCTCCCGCCTTCTGGTGCTGGCCAAAGCCGTGATCGGCAGCCATCCGTAAACCGGACCGGAGCGGCGTGCCCGCGAACCAGAGGCCGGGACAGGGAGAAAACCATGGTGCTCAAAAACGTATCGATTCGGAAAAAACTCGGGTTCCTGATGCTTTTTGCGACGCTTTTCGCTCTGTTCCTGGCCTTCGCGAGCTTCGGCCTCTACGAGCGCGCGAGCTTCCGCCGGGACCTCGCGCAGCAGCTTTCCACTCTGGCCGACACGCTGGGGGCGACCACCGCCGCGTCGCTCACCTTCGACGATGCGAAAAGCGCGGCCGAACTGCTCAGCGCTCTCGAGGCGGACCCCAACATCGAGGCGGCCTGCCTTTACGACAGCCGCGGAAAGGTATTTGCAAACTACCGGCGCAAGGGCCTGCCCGCCGGCCTCGGCCTGCCCGCCTGGCGGGCGGACGGAGCCTATTTTCAGCCGCAATCCCTCGTCCTGGTGCGCGGTGTCTCCCTGAACGGGGAGAAGGCCGGCTCGATCGCCATCGTCTCCGATCTGAATGCGTTCCGCTCGAAGATGGTGCAGTATCTGAAGATCGCCAGTATGGTGCTGTCCCTCGCCAGCCTGATCACGTATCTGATCTCCGCCCCCCTGCTCCGGACGATTACGAATCCCATGCTGCAGCTGGCCGGGGTGGCGGGGCGCATCACCGAGGAGCAGGATTACTCGCTGCGCGTGGCCCGGTTCGGCTCCGACGAGGTCGGCAAGCTGGTGGATTCCTTCAACCGGATGCTCGAGCAGGTGGAGCAGCGCGACCGCGCGCTGATCGCGGCCAACGACGACCTTGAAATCCGGGTGCGGACGCGAACCGCGGAGTTTGAGAAAGCGCGCGACGTGGCGGAAAAAGCGAGCCGGGCGAAGAGCGAGTTCCTTGCCAATATGAGCCACGAAATCCGCACGCCGCTGAACGGAATCATCGGCATGACCGAACTCACGCTCGAAACCGGGCTCACCGCCGAGCAGCGGGATAATCTTGAAACCGTCCGCTTCTCCTCCGACGCACTGCTCGGCGTGATCAACGACATCATGGACTTCTCGAAAATCGAAGCCGGCAAGCTGGACCTCGAGGATGCCGATTTCAATCTGCGCGAGACCCTCGAATCCACCCTCCGGTCCCTGGCCGTCCGCACGAACGAGAAAGGACTGGAGCTGGCCTGCACCATTGCCGCCGAGGTGCCCGAGTTTGTTTCCGGCGACTCGACCCGCCTGCGCCAGGTGGTGACCAACCTGATCGGCAACGCCATCAAGTTCACGCACCATGGTGAAGTCGTCCTCACCGTCGAGCGCGTCTTCGAGGATGACCCGCTCACCGGGTCCAGGAGAAACGCCTGCGACGGCGGAACCTGCCTCTTCCACTTCGTTGTCTCCGACACCGGGATCGGCATTCCGAAAGACAAACAGGAGATGATCTTTCAGCCCTTTTCGCAGGCCGATACCTCCACCACCCGCAAGTACGGCGGCACTGGGCTGGGCCTCACCATCACCACTCGCCTGGTTCAGATGATGGGAGGCAGGATCTGGCTCGAAAGCGAGGAGGGCCGGGGCTCCCATTTTCACTTCACCGTGCAGCTCAGGACATCGCACATGGAAACCCACGCCTCGGAATCGAGAGCGCCGCTGCTGCTGCGCGGCGTCAGGGTTCTCGCGGTCGACGACAATCGCACCAATCGCCGCATCCTCGAGGGCATGTTTACCCGCTGGGAGATGAACGTGGAAGCCGTCGGGAGCGGGGACGAGGCCCTGGCGCGGCTGGCCGCCGCCCGCGATTCCGCCGATCCCTTCAGCCTGATCGTGACCGATATGCACATGCCGGCCATGGATGGCTTCGAGCTGGTCGAAAGGATGCGGCGGGATGGTGGTTTTTCCGGCGTCACCGTGATCATGCTGACTTCCGGCGCCCGCTCCGGCGATCAGGAGCGCCGCAAATCGCTCGGCATCTCCACCTTCCTCTCGAAGCCGATCCGTCAGGCGGAGCTGCGCGATGCGCTCGTGGGCGCGCTCGGGAACGGCCACCACCAGGCGGCACTTCCTCCCGCCACGCTTCCCGCCGCGCAGGCCGCACAGCCCCCGGCCCAGCCCTCTTCCCAGCCACCGGCCGGGGAAGGCTCGATGCATATCCTGGTCGTCGAAGATAATGCCGTCAACCAGATGGTTGCGCGGCGGCTGCTCGAAAAGAGAGGCCACCGGGTCACGATGGCCGGCAACGGGCGCGAGGGCCTCGAGGCATGGAAGGATGGGCGCTTCGACCTGGTCTTCATGGACGTGCAGATGCCCGAGATGGACGGCATGGAGGCAACGGCCAGAATCCGCGCGGCAGAAAAGCCCTCCGGCCGCCGCCAGATTATCGTCGGCCTGACCGCCCACTCGATGAAGGGCGACCGCGAACGCTGCCTCGAGGGCGGCATGGACGACTACCTCACCAAACCGATCATGAACCCGGAGCTCGATGCGGTCCTGAGCAGGTGGCGGACCGGGTCTTCTGAGCCTGCGAGACTACCCGAACCGGTTTCGTAACCCTTCCGCGCACCACGGCGACGCCCGGCGACAGGGAAGCCCGGAGTGGGAACGAGGCTTCGACGTGCGAATATTCACAAGCCAGCCGAACGGGGCGGAATCAGGCGCCACGCTCCCGCAAGAATGGATGTCCGGAAAATGGGAACCCTGGTCGTACTCGCCGGGCTGGCTCGTCAGGCGGGCCGCTTCCACTGGTAAAACACCGCGCGCAGGTAGCGTTTGGGTTCCAGTTCCGGGCAGAGTCCGGAGATCGACTCGGTCGCGCCGATGATCAGAGAACCGTCTCGCGCGAGAACCCTGCCCAGGTTCTGAAACAGGCGGGCCTTGTTCGCCTCGGTGAAATAGATGGCCACGTTGCGGCAGAGAATTACGTCGAAGGGATGGGGAAACGAAAAGGGCTCCAGCAGATTTATGGTGCGAAACGTGGCCATGGCGCGGATTTCGTCCCGGACCTTCCAGCGGTCTCCGGAAATCGTGAAATGACGCTGCAAGGTCTCCGGAGGCAATCCCCGCTCCATTTCCACGCGGTTATATTCGGCGTAACTGGCCTGGGCCACGACCTTGCTGGAAATATCGGTGCCCAGAATCCGGATGTCGTAACGATTCAGATCCCCCAACAGTTCCTTCAGCAGGATGGCGGTGCTGTAGGCTTCCTGGCCGGTCGAACAGGCGGCGCTCCAGATGCGGATCGGGATTCGGCCCGCCGCGCCGCGGCGACGGTCAATCAGTTCGGGAATAATTTTGTGGCGGAGGAGATCGAACGGCGCCGTATCGCGAAAGAACGAAGTTTCGTTCGTTGTGATGGCCTCGACGATCCTGGTGCGGACTTTGCCGCTCGCGTCGGCCCGCGCCTTGTGAAAGAACTCGGAGAAACTGGCGGCGCCAGCCTCGGTCAGCAGGCTGCCGAGGCGCGTCTCGACGAGATATCCTTTGGACTCGTCAAGATGAACGCCGCACAGCTCGTGGATATAGCGGGACCACACGGTCATCTCTTCGCGCGTGATGGCAACGGTCAAGCTCGGCCTCCCCGAACCATCGAGGCGAGACGGGCCGCGATCGAATGCAACGGCACGACGACGTCCGCCACTCCGGCTTCGACCGCCGCTTTCGGCATGCCGTAGACCACACAGCTCTCCTCGTCCTGAGCGATGACAAAACAGCCGTGGCGCTTGAGAAGGCGCAGACCGAGCGTGCCATCGCTGCCCATTCCGGTGAGAATGACAGCCATGGCGCGCCCGGGAAAACGGCTGGCCACCGAGCGAAACAGGTAGTCGACAGCCGGGCGGCAGTTATTCTCAGGTGGGTCGTCGGTCAGCTCGATCACCGGACCGTTTTCCGGTCCTGTACCGAGGCGCATCTGCCGGCCTCCGGGAGCGATGTAAACGGTGGCTGGCCGGGGAGTTTCGCCATGAACCGCTTCGCGAACCGCCACCGCGCAGCGGGCCGCCAGGCTCTCGGCCAGCGAACGGGTAAAGATGGGCGGCATATGCTGCACGATCAGGATCGGCACCCCGATGTCGCCGGGGATGGCGGGCAGAATCTGGCCCAGGGCGACCGGCCCCCCTGTTGAAACTCCGATCAGAACCAGCTCCGGCCGGCCGGGGTTCGACAGCCGCTGCATCCGCATGGCGATGCCATCGAGACCCGCTTCCCGGGCCGCGGGTTCGGACGGGACGCCGGACGGGACGACAGGCGCGACGGCATGGGCCGCGGCCGCAGACGATCCACCCCGCAGGATGGCGTGTATCTCCCTCCGGTGCCGGGCTGCCCGGATGCGTGGAATCAGCTCCCGCAGCAGCTCCTCGCGCGCCGCTTCCGGGGTACCGGCGTCCGGCTTGGTGATGAAATCGAAAGCGCCCTTCTCGAGGGCGCGGATGGTGAGATCGCCCCCGCGCCGCGAAAGAGCGCTCACCACGATCGTTTCCACCGGAGGTCCGCCGTCCCGATGGAGCGCGTCGAGCACGGCAAGGCCGTCCATGCCGGGCATCTCGATATCGAGGGTCAGAAGATCCGGCTTCAGTTCGCGGACCTTCTGCAGGGCGATCCTGCCGTTGGCCGCGGTTGCAACCACTTCGACACCGGGAAGCGAAGCCAGCAGATCCGCAAGCAGCCGCCGGAACAGGACCGAATCGTCGGCGACCAGGACTCTCACGGCTTACCCTCTCTTTTCTTCATGCGGCAGCGATTCCACCGGCTGATCGTCGTGGCCGAGAATCGCAGCCGGATCGAGGAGCGCGGCCAGGCGTTCGCCCGAGCGAAAGACGCCGAGCAGCTTCTGCATCTGCACGCCATTGAGGTTCGATGGAGCGGGCTCGAGATCGTCCGGCGCAAGGGCAATCGGGTCCGAGACGCGGTCCACCAGCAGGCCGACCGGCTCGCCTTTCCAGTCGGCAATGAGAATCCGGCTGTCCGGGCCAATCTCCACAGACCCGATCCCGAGCCGCACCGCCAAGTCGATGACCGTAATGATGCGGCCGCGCAGGTTGCGAATGCCGGCCACAAAGTCGGGAGCATGGCGGACGGTTGTGATCTCGCCCACCATCACCATCTCCTGGATCAGGATGGCGTTGATCCCGAACAAAAGATCGTTGCGAAGAAAGAAGGTTGCTGTCAGCAGGTCCTCTTCAACCTCGGGGCTGAAAACATCGATGGCCATGGCGGCTCCTTCACATTCTGAATTGCGCGACCTGAACCCTGAGCTCTTCGGCCAGTTTCGAAAGCTCGGCGGCGCTGGCCTCGACCTGTTCGCCGCCCTCCCTCATGCCGGAGACCGCCGCATTCATCCCGGCAATGTCCCTGGCAATGCTGTGCGAAACCTCCGCGGTCTCGGACACGCGCGCGTTGGCGTCCTCGACCCCGGCCGAAGCCTGGGCAATGTTGCCGGCCACGTCTTTGGTCACCACCGCCTGCTCTTCGATCGCCGCCGCGATCGCGGCCACGATGTCCCCCACTTCCCGGATGACGGTCGTGATCTGGCCGATCTCGCCGACGGCTGCGCCGGTCGAGCCCTGGATTCCGGAGATCCGCACCTTGATGTCTTCAGTGGCCGAGGCGGTCTGGCGGGCCAGTTCCTTGATCTCGCCGGCCACCACAGCAAAGCCCTTGCCCGCCGATCCGGCGCGCGCCGCTTCGATGGTGGCGTTGAGCGCCAGCAGGTTGGTCTGCGCGGAGATGTCGTTGATGGTCTCGGTGACCTGACCGATCTCCTGGGCAGCCTGGCCAAGCTTCCGCATCTGTTCGGTGACCGTCCGGGTCTCGGAGGCGGCCTTCTCGCTGATAGCGCGAGCCCGGGCGGTATTGGCGGCGATGTCGCCCACCGTGGCGCTCATCTGTTCGGTGGCGCTCGCGACCGAGGACAGGCTGCCGGTGGACTGCTTCATGCCGGCGGCGATCGACGAGGTATTGGCGCTGGCCTCCTCGGCGGCCGCGGCCACGGTATGCGCGCGCTCGGACATCGAGGCGGTCCCGGACGCCGTGTCCTTCGCGATCGCGGAGAGCTCGGTTGAAGCACTGGCCACGGTTTGCACGCTGGTGGAGATGCCCCCCAGCAGCCGGCGCAGGCTGTTCTTCATGGTGTTCAGGGCGGTGGCTGCTTCCCCGATTTCGTCCTCGGATGCGACGACGAGATCCGTCTGGGTGAGATCGCTGTTCGCGATGCGGTTGGCGAAGTCCACCGATCGGCGGAGTGGATGGATCACCAATTTCCGGATCACAAGAAAAACAGCGCCGCCCGAAGCCAGAAGCGTGAAGAAGCTCAGCAGAAACGTGGCGAGCGAGTTGGACCTGGCCGTCGCCGCCAGCTGGTCGGTCGAGGCGGTCACCGCAAAGGCCCCGCGCAGGTCGCCCGTGCGCATTCCCTCTTTAGCAAACCCGAACGGGTCTTTCGCCCCCGCCGGGCCGCCATGGCAGAGGAGGCAGTCGGGCGTGAGGCGGACGGGCTGCGCATAGCGCATCACCTTCCTGCCGTCGACGGTCTGCTGCTCGGAGAACTCCTTGAGAGCCGGATCGCTCTGAAACATTTCAAGCGCCCTGCGCTCGAAATCGTCGGGCTGGTTTTTCGGGTCGCGCGGCCTCAGCGACGGGGTGTGGAAGACCATTCCATTCTTCCCCGCGTAGAATTCGGCCACGCTCCATGCCGCTACCACCGGGACCTGCTTCAGGTCTTTGAACTTCCCGCCCGGCACCAGCGTGGCGAGGTTGTCCGAGTCCCAGGCCTGGGCCGCGGCCGCCATGCCGGTAATCTGGCGGACCTTGTCGCGGAAGCTTTCCTCCGCCTGCCGGTTGATGCGCCACTGCGTGATCAGGAAACCCGCCAGCGAGGTGACACTCAGAACGAGGAGGATCGTTCCCACGATTTTTTGAGAGAGCCTGATGTGCCTGAACATCGGATTTGCACTCCTGGTTGCGGCAGAGAAGGGACTCCTTCCTTCGCATCGCTGGTTTTTCCTAAAGGCTGAACTGAGCCACCCGGGCGCCGAGCACTTCGGCGAGCCTCGACAACTCGGCCGCGCTGGCCTCGACCTGCTGGCCGCCGTGGCGGATGTCGGAGACCGAGGCGTTGACGCCGGCGATGTCCTCGGCGATCGTGCGCGAGACCTGCGCGGTGTGGGAGACGCGCTCGTTCGCATCGCGCACCCCCACCGAGGCCTGGGCGATATTGCCGGCCACGTCTTTGGTCACCGCCGCCTGCTGTTCGATCGCCGCCGCGATGCTGGCGACAATGCCGCCTACGTCGCGGATGACGGTGGTGATCTGCCCGATATCGGCGATAGCGGCGCCGGTCGAGCCCTGCATGCCGGAGATCTTCCCCTTGATGTCTTCGGTGGCCTCTGCGGTCTGCCGCGCCAGTTCCTTGATCTCGTTCGCGACGACGGCGAATCCTTTGCCCGCCGAACCGGCGCGCGCCGCTTCGATGGTGGCGTTCAGGGCCAGCAGGTTGGTCTGCGCGGAGATGTTGTTGATGGTCTCGGTCACATGGCCGATCTCCTCGGCCGCGGCGCCGAGCTTCTGCATCTGCTCGGTAATGCTGCGCGCCTGGGCTGTGGCCTGTTCGCTGATGGCGTTGGCGCGCGCGGTGTTGGCGGAGATGTCGCCGACCGTGGCGCTCATCTGCTCGGTGGCGCTGGCGACCGAGGAGAGGCTGCTCGAGGACTGCTCCATGCCGGCGGCGATCGACGAAGTGTTGGCGCTGGCCTCTTCGGCGGCTGTCGCAACCGTGTGCGCCCGCTCGGACATCGTTGCCGTTCCGGTGGCGGTTTGCCGGGAGATGGCGGAGAGTTCGGTGGCCGAGCTCGCCAGCGTTTGCACACCCGTGGCGATCTCGCCCAGCAGCCGGCGGAGGTTTTCGGCCATGGTTTGCGCGGAGGCGGCCAGTTCTCCCAGTTCGTCGGGCCGGGCCAGCAGCGCCTCGTCCAGCCGGGCGCCGTTCAGGTCGCCGGCAGCAACAGCCTTCAGCCGCTCGACCACCGGCGCGAGGGCGCCGACCACCCGCCCGCTGTAGAGGATTGCGATGCCGATTCCGGCCGACAGAGCCAGAAGGGTCGAAATCGCCAGGATCCACTGGGTCTGACTCTGGCTCTGGAGCAGGCTGGCGACATCGGAGACGGTCAGGTCCCGCACGCTCTGCGTGAATGCCTCAATGACCGTCCGGATCGCGGCCCCATGGGGCTCGCAGTTTTTGGTCAGGTCTTCGTCCACCGAGGCGATGCGGCCGCGGCCCGCAGCGAGCGCCCGATCGATAATCGCGGCCTGCTCCCGGTGAAGCACCGGCAGTTCGACGGCCATCTGGCTCACCCGGTCCCGGTTCACCTGGAGGGCAAAGGTGGAACTCAGTTGCCGGAGCGCCGCAAGGTCCGCATCGATGATGGTCCAGTCGTCCTCGAGCTTCCTTTTATATTCCCTGACTTGATCCATTTTGCCGGTGGCGGCAAAGAGGACGGCGCGGCGCACGTCGGACCTGGCCTTCAGCTGCGCATAGTCCATCTCGCTCACCCTGAAAAGGATGGGAACCCGGCTTTGCTGCATGTAATCCAGCTTTTTCGCAACCACGGCGGCCTTGAAGAAGACCACCGCCGAGGAAACCAGCGTCAGGGCCAGAACGACGGAAAAGGCCAGTAACAATTGATTGCGCATCCTGAGTTTCATAGCATCCATCCCTTTCGGTGTTTGGTTCCGTTTTCCGTTCTGGCCCCTGCGTTCGAGGCCGTCGATCAGGCCGCCGCGTGCGCCCGCTCGGCCGGCGGCGGGTGTGCGGCGGATTGGCCGGGGGATTGGCCGGCGAACTGCCGCACCCGGTCGAGCAGCCGGTCCCGGTCGAGCTTGGTCTGGTAGTCGTCGATACCCGCGGCCATGCCGCGCGCGAAGTCGTCTTCTCCGGCGAGCGAGGTGAGGGCGATGATGGGCAGATGCGCCGTTCGCCGGTCCGCGCGGATTCGCCGCGCGAGCCCCAGCCCGTCGAGGCGCGGCATTTCGACGTCGGTCACCACGGCCCGCACCTTATCCAGGTTGCCGAGCAGCAGCTCCCAGGCGGCCTCGCCATCGGCGGCCGCGAGCACCGGATAGCCGTCTTCCTCCAGAAACCGCCGGATCTGGCTGCGAAAGAAATCCGAATCCTCGGCCAGCAGCACGGGGCAGCTCCGGGCGCCCGCGACGGGCGGCTGATCGGCGGACTGTTGCGCCGCCCATTCCGGCCAGCAGGCGTCCACCAGTTCGTACAGGTCGACGATCAGAGCCGTGCGCTTCTGGATAATGGTCGACCCGGCCACGCCTTTCTGGCGATGCGTCTGATCGATCCGAGCGGCGGATTCGACCACATCGACGGGCAGGGTTCCCACCAGGCCAACGTCATGGCCGCGAATGTTGGCGAGCATGACGGCGAGGTCCTCGTCCCCTCCGATGGGCTCGACCCGTGCGGTATCGCCCAGGGTCACCAGCGGCAGCAGTCCGCCGTGGTACTGCATCGTGCGCCGCCCTCCGATTGTCTCCACCTGCCCGGGACGGATGCGCTCGATCCGCGTCACGCTGTCGAGCGGAACGCCGCAGAGCACCTCGGACCGGTTGTGAAAAAGAACCAGGGAATGGCTGTCGGAGGCCGCGCTCTCCCCGGCCTCCACGGCGCCTTCGCGGGAGCGGGTGGCGCGGACCAGGGCATCGAGGCTGGCCTTCGCGGCAAGCCCGGCCACGTCGAGGATCAGCGCCAGGGAGCCGTCGCCGAGGATGGTCGCCCCGGCATATTCCTCGAGGCCCTTGAGGTGCGAGCCCAGCGGTTTGACGACAATCTCCTCGGTGTCGTGGAAGCCGCCGACGACCAGTCCGTAGGTTTGCGAGCCGGTCGTGACCACGATGATCTCGAGAGCTCCTCCCTGCTGGCGGCGGTCCCCCGTCCTGCGCCCGGCAAGCGCCCTCGATCCGGAAACCGGGGAGGCGGGGGGTTCCGAGGGCGAAGCGCCGGATGCCATCGGCTCCATGGGCAAGCCCTGCTCCTCGAACGAAGCCCCGGACGGAGTGCGCGGCGAGCGCCGGTCGGCCAGCCGTGTCCGGCGATCGATCTCGCGCCGGCCGGGCTCCTGGGCCGAACAGGTGGGCACAACGCCCAGCACATCGGCGAATCGCACCAGTGGAATGAGGCGGTCCCGCAGGACCAGGACCTCGGCGCCGCCCACCACCTCGATGCGGGTTTTCACCTGCCCGGGCACCACGCGGCGCATCTCTTCGACGTTGATCTGGGGGATGGCGAACCGCTCGCCCTCAACCGACACGATCAGGGAAGGAATGATCGCGAGCGTAAGGGGCAGCTTGATGCGAAAGGTCGTTCCCCGCCCCACGGTCGAGACGATCTCCACCTTGCCGCCCAGCCGGTCAAGATTCGTCTTGACCACATCCATGCCAACCCCGCGCCCGGAAATGTCGCTCACCTGCTGGTTGGTGGAAAGCCCTGGAAGGAAGATCAGGGCCATCTTGTCTTTGGCCGACAGGCCCTGCAGCTTTTCCGGCGTCACCAGTCCTTTGTCGAGGGCCACCCTGGCAATCCGTTCCGGATCGATGCCCCTGCCGTCATCGGCGATTTCGACCACCACCTGTCCGGCCTCGTGCCGGGCATCGATGCCGATCGTCCCCTGACGCGGCTTGCCGGCGCGCGCGCGATCCTCGGGCGATTCGATCCCGTGGTCGACGGAATTGCGCACCATGTGCGTCAGAGGATCGGAGAGGGACTCGATCAGGGTCCGGTCCAGAGCTACGTCCCGGCCGCGAATTTCGAGCTGGATCTCCTTGTCGAGCGATGCGGAGAGGTCGCGCACCAGCCGGGGGAATTTGCCGAAGACGTTGCCGATCGGCTGCAACCGGGTCTGCATGACGGCATCCTGCAGCTCGGAGGTGATCTGGTTGATGCGCTGGTCGGCGGTCTTGAGCGCCCGCGCATTGCCCTGCGCAATAGCGGCGCGCAGCTGATTCCGCCCGAGAACCAGCTCCCCGGCCAGATTCATCAGCATCTCGAGCGTCCCCACGTTGACGCGGATGCTGTCTTCGACCACCGTTGCGGGTCCCTGCGCGGTGGGCGCCGCGGCGGCCTTCGCGGCCGGCGGGACCAGGACTGCGGAAGTCTGCGCATGGGCCACAGCCGTCGCCGGGTGCGAGGCCTCGGGTACGGAACTTTTTGGAATGGAAGCTTCGGGAGCAGGACTTACGGGAAAGCGGCTTTCCGTTATGGGCCGCTCGGACAGGGATGCCGCGGAGGCAAGCGGTTTTTCAACCGGCCTCTCCTGAACAGGCAGGTCCTGAACAGGCAGGTCCCGGACAGGCAGGTCCCCGACAGGCAAACCGGTTTCCAGAAGCAGGTGGACCTTGCTCCGGTTATGCGGGAAAAGGAAGCCGATGTCGGCCGGCTGAACCGGGGTGGCGAAGATCAGCCGCAGCGGCAGCTGATTCCCGACCGCATCGTCCAGCGTGCCGACCGCCTCGAAGTTCACCTCGCAATCCACAATCTCTCCCGCCGTGGCGAGCGTGTGGAAGACGGCGAGCACATTCACGCCGCGCCGCTCGATATCGTGGACCAGGTCGTATTCGACCGAGTAAAGGGAATGGCCGCTCTCCCTCCACCGTTCGTAATCGAACCTCGACAGAACAACCGGCGAGCCTCCTCCTTCCGGCGCGAGAGAGACGGTCTGGGTCAGTGTGATCTTCTTCTCCGGCGGCAGGAACGAGGATGCCAGTCCGGTCAGATCGAGCACCAGTTCTTCGATGTCCGCCGCGGCGCTATCGGCCGGACGGTTGATCATCTCCCGCAGACGGTCAAAGGCCGCCAGCAGAAGGTTGGTGATTTCGGCGTTCGGCGCCATTTTCTTCGACCGGATCATGTCGAGCACCGTCTCGGCCCGGTGAGCCAGTTCCTTCACCTTCGTCAGCCCGAAATAGCCGCTCGCGCCCTTGATCGAATGAGCCGCGCGGAATACCTTGTTCACCAGCTCGAGGTCGATATTCTCTCCACCTTCCTCGATGGCCAGAAGGTCCACTTCGATCGTGGTCAGATGTTCCCGCGATTCGTTGATGAACTCTCCGAGCAGTTCATCGTCGAGATTCAGATTCATATCGTCCATCGGGACTCTCCTACGCGGCCTTTTGAGTGACGTTGAGGCGTCCGGTCAGCCGCATGCTCTGCAGCAGGCGGAAGATGTCCGGGCACACATTCGTCACCCGCACTCTGCCTCCGCTCCGGGCCAGGCTGTTCGCCGTGGCGATCAGCAGGCCGATGCCGCTCGAATCGAGCATCGTGGTGCTGGCCAGGTCGAACTCCAGCTCCCGCGCACCGCGGTTCAGGGTCTCCCTCAGACCGGCCAGCAGATCCGGAACAAGGATCGCGGTTAAATCCCCTGTCAGCTTCACTGAACCCTGTTGTTCGTCCTGTTCTATGACATATGCGGCCATTTGTATTTCCCTCTTCAGACTTGCTTTCTGCCCAGCCAGAGCGTGATCCGGTTCCCGCGGCGGTTGAACCGCACACGATCGGCGTAGAGCGAATAGAGTTCGAGGCCGCGGCCGGAGCACGCGGCTGTGTCCTGTTTCCTCCCGAGTCCCCCGCGCCAGCGAAACCCCGGACCTTCGTCCGTGACCTCGAGGCGTATCCACTTCCACCCCACGATGAAGCCGAGCTCAACAGCTTTATCGACATTGCGGCGATTTCCATGATCGATGGCGTTGGCCAGGCATTCCCGGGCGAGCAGCTCGACCGGAAAACAAAGTTCGGCAAGACCGTTGGCTCTGAGTGTGTCGCGGATTCTCAGGCAGAGCGATTCCGCCTCTTCGAGGCGCGAGGGGATCCGCTGTGAGAACGAGAGGGGGTTGCCTTTTCGGGCGGCCGTCACCGCTCCACCCCCACCAGCAGCGTATCGTCGGTGGCGGGCAGGTCCGCCATCGCTTCCTCCGCCACAACAGGCACAAGGTCGTCGAGCGCGAGGCTCCGCCGCGCGTAGCAGGCGCCGGCCAGCCTCCCCAGCCCCTCCTCGTACGAACCCCGCCCTTCGATCAGCCCATCGGTATAGAAGAAAATGCGCTCGCCCTTCTTCAGAGTCATCTCGGCGACCCCGAAGAGTGCGTCCGCGAAGGCGCCCACCACATCGCCCTCCTGCCGCAGGATGAGCGGTTCGCCGGCATCGATCCGGACCACAATGGGCGGCGGATGACCGGCGTTGACAATCGAGATGCGGCCCGTCCGGCGGTTGAGCCGCGCATACACAAGAGTGAAAAATGCTCCCGAAGGCAGAATGCGGCAGAGGCAGTTATTGATGGCGCGCACAATCTCGAGGGGCAGGTGCATCGGTCCCGCGTACTCGGCGGCCAGCGCCTTCAGCGACGCGGTCCACAAAGAGGCGCCGAGATCGTGGCCGCTGGCGTCGGCCACCAGATAATCCGCAATGTCTTCCCCGGTGGCGATCACATCGTAGAAGTCGCCTCCGGCGGAAAGCACCTGGCGGATCGAAACCGCGAAGCAGGCCTCGGGAAAATCCTCCGGGCTCGCCATCAGGGTCTTTTGCGCGCTGGCCAGCTGGCCCACATGCCCGGCCTGGAGTTCGGCGATCCGGTCGTACGCCCGTTTCAGCCGCAAATGGGTCCGCACCCGCGCAATGACCTCCGCACCGACGATGGGCTTGGTGATGTAATCCACGCCCCCGGCCTCAAATCCGCGGATCTTCGTGGACGTGTCATCGGCGGCGGAGATGAAAAGAATGGGGGTCGAAGAGGTTTTCACCTCGTCATGCACCGAGCTGCAGATATCAAAGCCCGTTCCGTCGGGCAAATGGACGTCCAGCAGAATCAGGTCGGGATGCTGCTCGGAAATGCCGCGCAGTGCCCCGGCGACGCTTCCCGCCGCGGCGGTGCGAAATCCCGCTCGTCCCAGCAGCCCTTCGAGCGTGCGCACGATGCTGGTGTCGTCATCGACGACGAAAATCAATGGAGATGGGTCGTGACCCTGCATCTGTGTTTTCCTCGCCGGAAGTGGAATTGCGGCCGATCCCATTTCGTTGCGCCGGCAGTCGGTCGATGGGAGAACATTGACCTCGCGCGGGTGCCTCAACATCGGTCTCGGTTCTATGAACCGGCCGCATTGTCATCTGCATCGTTGTTCAACCGATATGGAAACATTCAAGCCTCGAGCGTTCGGCTCATTGCCTGCCCGCCGCCGCTTTCGAGGTGGAAATCGACACTGATCTTATCGGCGGAATGTCCGGCGCCTTCAGCCGGAAATCACAACGCGGTTCAGATGGCGGGCCAACTGTCTCCGGCTTGTCCGGACCGGGCGGACAATAACTTCTTATAAGTAATTGCAGCGGACAGTAACAATAACCCTGCGGCTTATCCACATTCCCATCCCGGAACTGCTAACTCGCCTTTCATTCCACCGTTAACAACCGAATAGAGACTCTCGGTCTCATCCCCACCGGCGCGCCGCCGATAAAGCCACAAGTGTCGCCTCCATCCAGGGATAGCTCCCGACTCCTGAGGACCGGAGAAAGGGTGTTGTAGGCCGCGGCCGTGGGTTGACACAGATACGGCGGACGAGAGGAGTACTTATGAAGGGTTATTACTATCTGTTTCTGGGAGCATGGGCTCTGGGAGTCACGGGTGCGGGACAGGCAGCCGCGGGACAGGCAGCCGCGGGACAGGCAGCCGCGGGACAGGTAGCCGCGGGACAGGCCGAGCCGCCGGCGCGCGAGCACCCGCTCGCGGTGGAGTACAAAGGTATCCGAATCATTCCCGGGGGCTTTTTCGCCGCGGAGGCGCTTTACCGGAGCCATGCGGAGAATGCGGACATCAACACAACGTTCAACAGCATCCCGTACGATTCGCAGGTCATGGCGCATCTGAGCGAGTTTCGCGCGACGGCCCGGCAGACGCGGCTTTCGCTGCGCACCGACAGCACAGCGGGAAATGCGGCCATCACCGGCTATTTCGAAACAGACTTTCTGGGCAGCGGCTCGGGCGCCAGCGAAGTGCAGAGCAATGGATACAGCAACCGTATCCGTCAGTTATGGGGCCGGGTGCAGTTTCCGACCGGGTGGACATTCGCGGGCGGCCAGATGTGGTCGCTTTTCACAACCGGCCGCACCGGGATAGAGAACCTTGCGGAATTTGCCACCCCTCTGGTCGACGGCAGCCAGATGATCGGGAACGATTATGCTCGCCAGACGGCGTTCCGCGTTACGAAGGCTTTCGACCTGAGCAAGGTGACGGCTGCATTTGCGGCTGAGAATGCGGCCACGGTAGGAGTAACTCCAGCGAATGTGCCCGCCAGTGTCACGAACCTGCTGTCCGGTTTATCGACTACTGGGACGGGCGCCCTGAGTAACACGACCTATTCGACCAACGTGGCGCCGGACCTGATTGCCAAAGTTGCCTTCGATCCCGGCTTTGGACATTACGAGATCAAGGCGATCGGCCGCACCTTCCGCGACCGGATTGACTCGACGGCGACCACGAAGGGACACAACAACACCATGCCGGGCGGCGGGTTCGGCGCGGCGGCGCTGGTTCCCGTGTTCACCAAAAAGGTCACCTATATTGCGGAAGGCACGTGGGGCGAGGTCGGGCGCTATGGGGCGACATCGACCGATGTTGTGGTGACGCCCGCTGGCGCCCTCGCTCCGGAAAAGAGTCTGCACGCGCTCACAGGTTTCGAGGCTCATCCTTCGAAGAGGCTGGACTGGTACGGATATGTCTCCGATGAGTTCCTGCCCCGCAACTTCGGATACGGACTGAAGACGATCAACAACGCGGGGTGCTTTATTGAGGCAACAGCGACCTCATCGACTGCGCCATCCTGCTCTCCGAGCACGAGAAACCTGGAAGGCGGGACGACAGGGTTCTGGTACCGCTTTCACAAGGGCGCGGGTGGCACGGTGCAATACGGGGCGAATTACGTTTATATCGTCAAAAACACCTGGGTGGGTGCAGGTGGGTCTCCGCGAGCGATTGAGAATGTCATTGAATCCTCATTCCGGTACTATCTGCCCTAACTGAATTTCGTCGGTCCTCAATGAGGCGGGACCCTGCGAGGGTCCCGCCTCATTTGTTGCGCGCTCGCGAAAATGAAAATGAATGGATGGGACCGGGACTCAGGCCTTCAGGCGGCGCTCTCCGCGCTGCCCGTGCAAGCCATGTCCAATTCCAGGACAGTCATGGGGCGATCCCTCACTCCAGGTCTGGCGGAAGAGACCGTTTTGGTCTTACTATCGTCAAAGCTTAAAAGGAACTTTAATCGACGATGACCTCCTGAAAAGCCAGATCGCGCACTTATCGGGTGCGGTTTCATCATTTGCGTCATTCAAACGGTAAGGGAGTGCTTCCATGATTTCTTCTGTCAGGCTAACTCGCTCGTTTGCTCTGGCCGGGCTTCTCGCACTGGGTTGTTTCGCTATAACCTATCCCAGCCAGGCAGAAACCATCCCTCCATCCACTGCGATTCCTGTGATCTTCACACAGACTCTGGAGGCGGGCACGACCCGGCCCGGTGCGACGGTCGTCGCAAGAACCACAGAGGCTGTCTATCTGCCCCAAGGCCAGGTTCTTCCCGCCGGGACGACTCTGATCGGGCATGTGGTCGAATCAGCGCGGTTCCATTTCGACCCCGCTCCATATGCAGTTCAGACACCGTCGGCCCTTGCGGTTCGCTTCGACGAGATCGCGGAGGGCGGTTCCAGGATTCCGGTGATCCTTGAGGTCCGGGCGATCTCGGGTCCGGTGGCTGCCCATGAGGCCAGCATTCTGCACTATCGGGACGAGACCGATATGACGGGGACGCGCATCCTGATTGGAGGCAGCGAGTTTTCCCCTCTTGAAAGCGCGGTTCTGGCTCCCGATGGCGACATCGCGGGATATAGCCGCGCACAAGGTGTGTTTGCCCGGCTGCTGGCAGGGAATTATTTCGCGGGAGACTCCATGCTGCATTGCGAGGGAACCAGCACAGAACAGTCGGTCGGGATCTTCTCCGCAAACGCCTGCGGCGTTTACGGTCTGGACGAGGTCTCGATGCCGGAAAACGGCAACCACGGAAACGGCGCCTTCGTTCTGGAATCGCGGCACGACACGGTGAAGCTGTACGCTGGAAGCGCAGCCCTGCTGCAAGTGACAGGGGCTAAGTGACGATCGAGGAGGACCTCGGGGCTGCCAACCTGCACACGGACAGGAGTTCTCTGGACCTCACGAAGGCCAGACTGACTTACTCGGCGAATTTGACGGGGCCGTAAATCTCGTAGCCGGCTTCTTTGAGCTGATCGAGGTTGCGGATTAGTTTGCCCCTCATGGTGACGTGCTTGAAAAGGATCGGAGCGACGTTGCTGCCCATGAGTTCGCCGGGGCGGGTTGATTTCAGGAAAGTGCAATTCTCGAAGAAAAAGTTGGTCAGGGGGGCTTTGCCGCCGTCGATGTATATATGGCCGCCGTCGGATTCGAAGGTGGTGTTGACGAAGTGGAAGTCATCGAGGGAGATGTCGTCGCTTGGCCGGGCGCCCGAAGTATATCCCTTGCCGGTGAAGTAGGCGGGAGTGAGCTGAATCCAGATCGCGAACTTATTCTGGTTGGCGACAAAGTGCACGTCTTCGAAGCGGAGATGGCGGATATTGGGCGCGCCCCCGTAGCCGATGGCGAGGGCCGAGGTATAAGTGTAGTTCACGAATCCTCTGACCACGACATCTTCGACGGTCGAAGCTTTGCCGCCGTAGAAAGCGAAGGTATCGTCCATGGTCATGGCAAAGCTGTTTTCGACGAGGACGTGCCTGGTGTTGCCGGTAAAGTCGAAGGCGTCGTCGTGGTATTGCTGCTTGCGATTGACGATTTTAATGTTGGTGGCGGAGAAGGTGTCGGTGTCGGAGACGGTGGTGGTCCAGTAAGCAGAACGGAGGAGCAGCAAACCCTGGAATGAGATATTGCGGCAGTTATTCACGACGTAGCCTTTGATGCCGGTTCGGTGCGGATCGTTGACGAGTCCTTCTTCGGAACGGGACTGACCGTCACCGGCATCGGGCTGGAAATCGTGCCAGAGCCAGGGATAGCCCTGCATGTCGATAGCGCCCTGGCCCATGAGGCCGGCATTCTCGATGTTATTGAAGACGACGAGCGCGCGGATGGGGCGCGAGCCGGGAGGGGTGGGCGGTGAGATGTAGTCCGCGCTGTGGCGTGAGCCGCGGATAAGGGCGCCAGCGGCGACATAGAGGCGGACGTTGCTCTGCATGAGGATGGTGCCGGTGAGATAGACGCCGGGTGGAAAGAAAAGGACGCCACCACCGGGTTTCGCGGAGACATCGGCAATAGCCTGGTTAATCCTGGCGGTTTCGAGGCTCTTGCCGGAGCTATCGATCCCGTGATCGAGGATGTTAACTACGCCTGGATCGCCGAGTTTGGGAGGGTTGTTTTCGGGAGGCTCAGCAAAGAGCAGGAGGCCCGGGCTCTGGAAAGTCGGTTCTTCATTAAAGAAGATGACGAGATAGCGGGGTTGGTCGAGGTCGAAACTGACGGTATTGCCGGCGATTTGGGGATGGATGCCGTAGGCAAGGGGCCGAATATAGCAAGTGACGATGTCGCGTTCGTTAACGAACGAGGTAATGGTGACGTGGACCTTGCCGGTCATAGAGAAGCTGGCGTGGTCCATCCATTGAAACTGGTTGTAAGTGGGGAAGCGGTGGACAAAGACGGGCTGGCCGTCGACTGTAACTCGGTAGGCAAGGCTGGGTGGCGCGCCTGGATAAGGAGGGTAAGGAGTGACAGAGGCAAGGGCTGGCCGCGGAAGCGTGGGGAACAGAATGAGCAAAATGGCCAACCACCTGGATCTCATGGGTTCGTCTCCTGCGCTATGGCGATAAGACTCGGGCGCGAAACTGCGCGGATTCATTGTACCGATGACTACCGCAGCGCTTGGCGCGCTTGATTGCCAGCATGCTGTATGGGCTCAAGTCGTGGGACCCGGCAACATTTGCGCTATCGGGCGCCCTGCTCATTCTGGTGGCGCTCGGCGCAAGCTGGTTCCCGGCCCGGCGAGCAGCGGGTGTCGATCCCATGCGAGGGCTGCGGCACGAGTAGTCAAAGACGACTGGAGACCGGAGACTGGAGACCGGCAACTGGTGACCGGCGACCGCCAACTGGCAACTAGCAACTGGCAACTGGCAACTGGCAACTGGAGACTAGCGACCCCGCGCGGTTATAACAATCTCCCCCGTCATCTTGCCGTGCCCGCGCCCGCAGAGAATGCTGCATCGCATGGGGTAAACGCCGGGCGTCTGCGCCAGAAAGCGGATCACCGCCGGATGTTCCGGCTGCACCGGCTCGCGGATGCCGAGCCCCGGAACCGCGATCCCATGCTCGACGTCGGTCGAGGAAACGACCAGCTCCACCCGCGCGCCCTGCGGCACTTCGATGCGGCTGGGGTCAATCTCCCACTTCTTCATCACAATCTGTCGTACCGTGTCCGGCGGCCCCGCATAACTCGGAGTCTTTTTGCCGCACCCCGCCATCGAAAAGAAGAACAAAGCCCAGAGCAGAGCTGCCGGCCCCGTCTTTGCCGCCGCCCAGCCCCGCCGTTTACTATGGGAGGAGAGCACGTTGTCCGCTGCGGTCCAGATTCTGAAGCCATTCATGTCTTCTCCCATCCAATCACAAGGAGCGGCCGAAGTTCATCCTGACGTGGCGCTGGTAGAGCGCGCGCGGCGGGGCGATATGGCCGCGTACGAGAAGCTGGTGCGGCAATACGACCGCCAGGTTTTTCGCATCGCGCAGCACATCGTTCAGAACCGCGAAGACGCCGAGGATGTAGTACAGGACGCGTTCCTGAAGGCGTACGAGAAGCTCGACCAGTTCCAGGGGAACTCGAAGTTTTATACCTGGCTGGTGCGCATCGCGGTCAACGAGTCGCTGATGCGCCTGCGCAAACGGCGCACCGGGCGTATGGTTTCCATTGACGAGGACGTGGAGACCGAAGAAGGCTCGATGCCGCGCGATCTGGCCGACTGGAGTCCCGACCCCGAGGCGCTTTACGGCCAGTCCGAGATGGGCGATATTCTCCGCAAGACCATCCAGGGGCTGCCGCCGGGCTTCCGCGTGGTGTTCGTGCTCCGCGACGTCGAAGGGCTTTCGACCGAGGAGACGGCGGAGACGCTGGGATTGAGTATCCCGGCGGTTAAGTCGCGCCTGCTGCGGGCGCGGTTGCAGCTGCGAGAGCGGCTGAGCCGCTACTTTAAGCGGGGACAGAAACAACAGGCCCAGGATGGTGTGAAGTGACGTGCACGGAATTTTTGGCCCAGCTGGATGAGATGCTCGATCAGGACGCGGCAATCCCGTTGCGCGCCGATTTGCAGCAGCATCTGGAAGATTGTGAGCACTGCGAGATCACCCTCAGCACCACCCGCAAGACGATTGAGATTTACCGCAGCCATGAGCTCTACGCGCTGCCGGACGATCTCCGTGAGCGGCTGCACAAGGCGATCCTGGCCAAGTGCAAAAAATGCTGACCCGGAACTGCTGAACACCCGCCCACGGCTTCCCCGTCGAGTATCGAAAGAGGCATTCCTGGCCGCATAACCCCAACCGTAAAATTGCGTCCATGGCGGACGCGCATCATCCCCCCGTTTCAAAAAAGCGGCCCGACTTTTCGGAACTGATCGTCGCCATAGCCTGCGGCCTGGCCATCACGACCACCGCGCTGTTTCTGGGCGTGATGCCGATGGTGCGCCACCTGGCGGGGGCGCGCGACTACGTCGTTTACTGGGCGACCGGCCAGCAACTCGTCCACCACGCCAATCCTTACGATCCCGTTGCGATGGGAGAGCTCGAGCGGGCCGCCGGATTCAACGGCAAGCGTGGCTCCTACTACATGCGGAACCCGCCCTGGGCGCTGCCGCTGGCGCTGCCGCTGGGTTTCATCGGGCCGCGGGTGGCGGCGCTGCCGTGGTCACTGTTGATGCTGGGCATTCTGATTTTTTGTGTGCAGACAATCTGGAAACTGTTTGGCCGACCCGGAACGCACCTCGAGTGGCTCGGCTACTGCTTCCCGCCCGCGCTGCAGTGCGTCATCATGGGCCAGACTTCCCTCTTTCTGCTGTTGGGGCTGGTGCTGTTTCTGCGGCTGCATCGAACGCGGCCCTTCTGGGCAGGCGCGTCGCTGTGGCTGTGCACGCTCAAACCGCATCTGCTGCTCCCATTCGGCGTCGTGCTTCTGCTGTGGATCGTCGCTTCGCGCAGCTATCGGGTTCTGGCTGGCGCGGTGGCAGCCATCGCGGTGAGCTGTTGCCTCACACTCCTGATCGACCCCGCAGCCTTTGCTCAATACCTGCAGTGGGCGCACACCTCGGGAATCGCGAACGAATTTATTCCGTGCTTCGGCGTGGAGCTGCGCCAGCTCATCAATCCCTCTGCGAAATGGCTGGCCTTTGTACCCGCGATTCCCGGCTGCATCTGGGCGGTGGTGTATTTCTGGCGGCGCCGGCACGCCTGGGACTGGATCGAAAACGGCAATTCTCTTCTCCTGGTTTCGATCCTCGTCGCGCCGTATTGCTGGATTTACGATCAGTCCCTCGCGCTGCCGGCGCTGATGGTGGGCGCCTGGCGGACTTCGTCGCGAACCGCGGTCGCGGTACTCGCGTCGATCTACATTGCGCTCGAGATTCAGCCGTTTTTCGTCGTGGGTCTTCACTCAGCGTGGTATCTGTGGCCAGCGCCGGTTTGGCTCGCCTGGTATCTGTACGCGCGTTCCGCACAAGGAAAGAAGGAAACCGCTTCGCTAACGCTGACCGCTCAGGCGGCTGGAGTTTGAGTCTCGACCCGGCTCAAGGCTTTTGTTCTACTTCGATGAGGCGGCGAGTGCTGTCGATCCGAGCGAGGGTTTTCCAGGTGAACCGCGGGTTCGATTCGATGACCACGCGGAACCACGCCGCATCCCCGTTGTCGAGCAGCAGAAATGACTTCCGAGCCGCTAAACTCGGAGCCAGGATCGCGGAATCATCCGGCAAATCGACCGCGAGATAGCCTTCCCGCCGGTAATTGGTCATCAGGCGAAAATCCGCATCGACACCCGGCTCGCCGTTCGCTACTGCCTCGTTCATCGGATAGGCGAGCTCGCCTGGCTGAGCGCTGTAGCGAGTCATCACCAGCAAATCTTTCAGCGAATCGCAGACCACCAGTCGCCCGGCCGCAAGTTCATCAATGCGGGAAACGTCGAGCGACGCTGGCCTGGCCAGCAGCGCTGTGGCGATGGGCAGGACCAGAAGCGCACAACTGAGGGCAATTTGTGTCCGCCGGTTCAGGGCTGATACGCCAGTTCCCTTCCCCAATTTGCTGCGCTCGGCCCAGGCCGCCGTGAGCATCGCAATGCCGAGCGCGGATGGGATGAGGTAGCGCGGAAGAAAGATGGGCGCGGCAACGTGCGAGATAACGAAGAAGACCGCCGGCGCCAGGAGCAGCGCGAATCCCAGCAGATAGACGGCGCGCTCCGGGGGCGTCGACGTTCTGAGTGCATGCACCGATGCCAGAACCAGCCCGACAACCCAGACCAGGCCGATGACCCATCCGAATGCAAGCAGCATCGCAGAACGGTAAGGCAGCTGCCAGTAGAGTCCTGTGAAGAGCCAGAAGGAGAGGCTCGACGCCAGATCGCCCAGGCTAGGCATCGCGATCCACCCATGTGGCCTGCCGACGGCCGCCGAGGCCCGGATCGCGGGAATCCACGGAATGAGCGCAAGCCAGCCCGCCATGCAGCAGAGATAGACCCGGGCGCGGAATCGGCGCTGCCACGCGCCGGCAACGATGAGGGCCAGCAGGATCAGCCCGGCATAGATGAGGCCGAGCATGTGGCCCAGCACCAAACCTGCCTGGCTGAGCGCGAGCAGAGCGAGTGCCGCCGCGGAAGGCCGCGGCGCCTCAGCGACCCTCAACGCCTGCGCAAGAGCGAGCGCGAACAGCAGCAGGTAGAGGCCGTACCCGCGAGCCTCCGCATTCTGGTCGAGGACGATCAGCGAAGCGAACAGGCCGAGGGCAACGCCGAGAAAAGCCGATGACGCGCTGAAGCGTCGGCGCAGGGTCGCCAGCAAAACCAGGAAGGCGCCGCAGACCCCGAACGACGAGTACAACCGCAGAGAGAGATCGCTCAGGCCGAAAACATGCGCCCACGGCCACCCGGTGAGATAGAAGAGCGGCATCCCGGCGCCGCCCAGTCGCGGCACGGCATGCAGCAGATGCGCCAAAGAGGGGTCGCGAAGTTCCACGACCGTGACCACCTCGTCGCCCCACATCTGCTTGCGCAGCGACCACAGGATGCAGGAGGCGAGGAGAGACGCGACTCCGAGCGCGGGAAAAATCCATCGAAAGAGCGGGCCATCCTGCGAAGCGCGGCCGCGGGGCGCGCGCGATGCATCACTCGGACTGGCAAGGAGGGTGCTCACTGCTTCCATCTTCCCCGTGGGGTTCGAGCGCAGACCATCCTTCTTCCGGGGGATGAGAGGCGGAGTAGGCACGGCGCGGGTTGAGCCTGTTCTCTACGGGTAGACTGGAACAAGCAACTTGATACCAGGCAACTCGATTTCGATTCCTCAGGAGTTCTCAATGGCGGATGTGAAGATTACGGTGCGTCCCAACGGACCTTATCGCGTGGAAGGTCCGGTAACGCTGGTGGACGCGAACGGCAATGAATGGGATTTGACAGGCAAGCCGGCGTTTTCCCTGTGCCGCTGCGGCGCATCGGTCAACAAGCCGTTCTGCGACGGGACGCATTCGAAGATGGGTTTCCAGGCAGCAGAGGCCGCGGTGAAGGCGGAAGAGGGCAGCGGTGGGTTCGAAGTGAAGATGTAAGAGCGGCGAGACGCGGACGGCAACCAGGCAAGCCGCCGGAGTTTCCCTCCACGATTCTCGCGCCCCTGACCAACGTTAGACTAATCTCCTGAATTCACGGGCCAAAGGGCCGCCTATGCAAAATATGCGATTCCATCGTATATTTTGCACATGTGGATTCCTCGCGCTCTCGAACCCCACCTGCGGCGCTCGGCTAAAACCCGGCCCGTCGTGGTGCTGACGGGAGCCCGGCAAACCGGCAAAACCTCGACGTTCCTGCGTCTCTTTCCTGACTATGCCTTCGTATCCCTCGATCTTCCTGTCGAAGCGGAAACAGCGGAAAAAGATCCCGGCGCATTTCTTCAGCGTCATCCGCCTCCGGTCATCATCGATGAAGTCCAATACGCGCCCGGCCTCTTCCGGCACCTCAAGGTCGCGGTAGACGCGCATCGCCGGCGCTATGGACAGTTTCTGCTGACGGGCTCACAGAAGTTCACCCTGATGAAGAACGTCTCGGAATCCCTCGCCGGGCGCGCGGACATTGTGGAACTGGAAACCTTGTCTCTGGCGGAGATTCGCGCTGCTCTGCCCCGGACACCGCTGGAGTCCGCCATCGTGCGCGGCGGATTTCCGGAACTGTATGCGAACCCCGACATCGATGCCCTGGGCTTCTTCAATTCCTATCTCGCAACCTATCTCGAACGCGATGTGCGCTCGCTGGCGAACGTCGGCAGCCTGCGAGATTTTGAGCGGTTTTTGCGCGCCTGCGCGCTGCGTTCGGCAAACCTGCTGAACAAGGCGGACCTGGCCCGCGATATCGGCATTGCGCCGTCGACCGCCAACCACTGGCTCTCCATGCTGGAGGCTTCGGGCCAGGCCGTCCTGCTGGAGCCGTGGTTCTCCAACCGCACCAGGTCGATCGTGAAGAGCCCCAAACTTTACCTCGCGGACACTGGCTTACTGTGCGCGCTGCTGAACATCCGTTCCGTGGAGGCTCTTCGGCTTTCCCCGGCGGTCGGCGCGGTGTGGGAGACATTTGTCTTCGCGCAGCTTCGCGATCGGGAGCGTCTCGCAGGCCGAGCCCGTAGCCTCTTCTTCTGGCGGGACAGAACGCGCGAGGTCGACTTTCTGGTGGACGTGGGCGGACACCTGGAACTCTATGAGGCCAAGTGGACCGAGCTGCCCGACACCGCGGACACCGTCAATCTGCAGTTCGTCCGTAACGTGGTGGGCCAGGCGCGGGTTGCCAGCGCCGCCGTTGTCTGCCGGGCGTCCAACGCCTTCCCCATGTCGAATGGGATTCGTGCTCTGCCGGTAACTGAGCTTGAGTGAATCCTGCTAGTCGCTCTTCAGGAACTGCACCCTCAGCTCCCGCTGGCGGGGACAGTCGAGCTCGACCAGGACCACCCGCTGCCATGTTCCCAGCACCAGCGAGCCTGATTCAACGGGCAGCGTGAGCGCGGTTCCGATCAGCGATGAGAGGATGTGATCGGACACGTGCTCCGGGTTATGCGGATGCCGGTAGCGGAGCTTCGGCATCATGGCCTCGAAAGCGTCGAGCATGTCGAGATCGGTGCCAGGATCGAGGTCGGCGGTGGTCAGCGCGGCCGTCGTGTGCATGACATTCACAAAGCAGATGCCGGTGGCGTTGGGCAGGTGTTCTTCCAGCTGCTCGGTGATGTCGAGGATTTCGCGCTTGCGGCGCGTGGAGACTGTGAGTTTCGGCATGGAGAGTTAGATTCAGGATCCCGGGAAACCGGCCTCAGATCAGTCGGTCGAAAGCCACAACGAAAAAAGGGGGGCAGCCTAAGCCACTCCCCCTCCTCACTGCCTGTTCCCTACTGGCTGCTGCCTGCTTTTACGCCGCCACCGCCATCGCCCGTATCTCTTCCTTGCGCACTGTCAGCCTTTCGACAAGATCCGTCCGCACCTCGAAGCCGCGCCCTGGCGTATCCGGCACCGCAATCTCGCCGGTCCGCGAAACCTCAACCTCGGGCTCGATGATGTCTTCCTTCCAGTAGCGCTTCGACGCGGACACATCCCCAGGCAGCGTGAAATTATCGAGCGACGACAGCGCAATGTTGTGCGCACGTCCGATGCCGGTCTCCAGCATTCCGCCGCACCACACCGGCACGCCCCGCTCCTGCGCCGCATTGTGCACGGCGATCGCCTCGCTGAAGCCGCCAACCCGCCCGCACTTGATATTGATGATCCGGCACGACTCCATCTCGATGGCCGCCAGCGCATCCCGCCGGTTCCGTATCGATTCGTCCAGACAGATCGGCGTCTCCAGCCGCCTCTGCAGCATCGAGTGAAAATAAAAATCGTCGGCCCACAATGGCTGCTCGATCATCAGCAGGTTAAATTCGTCGAACGACATAATATGGTCCGTGTCGTTCAGACGGTAAGCCGAATTTGCATCGCAGCTTAGCTGAATCTCCGGCCACCGGTTCCGCACCGCCTCAAACACATGCACATCCCAGCCCGGCTTGCACTTCAGCTTGATCCGCTGATACCCCGCCGCCACTTCCTTTTCTACTTCGGCCAGCTGCCGTTCCAGGGTGGGCTGAATCCCGATCGATACGCCGCAGTCAATCGTCTCGCGTGTCCCGCCCAGCAGGCTGGCCAGCGGAATCCCCCGCATCTGCGCCTCAAGATCCCATACCGCGTTTTCCAGCGCCGCCTTCGCCATCCGGTTCCCGCGCACCTGCCGGAAAATCCCCGGACACTTCCCTCCGTGCTCCGGATCGCCGCTCGCCAGCAATGGCGCCAGCTCCTGCTGCATCACCAGCCAGGCCGAATCAACGGTCTCATCCGAAAAGAACGGATGCTCTCCGGCGACGCACTCCCCCCAACCGGTCAGTCCCTCGCCGCGCAGCTCAACCAGCAGGATGCGCCGGTCCGTAGTGGTTCCGAAACTGGTTTGAAATGGTTGAACAAGGGGAAGGTGCAGCTCCCGCAGGTAGATGGCATCGATTCTCATAGAACTCCCGGTTGAGGTGGTTGCAATCTTGCGAGCTCGTAAGTGCCGTTACCTTCATCGTCGACCTGGAACCCAACAACCGCCAGTCCGCGAGAAAACGCATGCAGAAAGCGGTCCCGATTCTCAGCCTGAACCGCCATGGCTCTGGAGACACCCGTGGCTTTCCACTCACTCACTGCTTTTGGGACCATGATTGTTTCCAGAATTTCCAGCGGCGCGTTGGGGAACCCGCCCAGAATGGCCTTCACACGATCCGAATCCATCCACCACTCCGCGTGTAGACGGTCCGTGGGAAGCCCACCCTGCAGACGAGATGAGGATACACCATAAAAATTCTGTGTATAGGATCGAAGGACCACGCCGAGCCTGTGGATATTCAAAAAGGCGTTCTTGATCTCCAGCGGATCGAAGGTCCACTCCATTAAAGTAATACCTCGACTCAGCGCTTCATTCCGTTGATAAAGCTTGAGCTTACGTCCGATACCAGTATTCCGGTATTGGGGTGTGACCGCCAGCATATGCGAATGCAGATAGGGGACGGGCGCACGGCCCTCACGCCCTTTTGCCCCCGGCAAAGACATCGCGAAGCCCACCAGCCGCTGCCCTTCGAAAGCCCCGATCACCTGCCCGCCGATGCGTTGCGCCACCGTGAAGAGCCGCCTCGGAATCACATCCGTTTCGTCGTAACCCCAGGTTTCAACCTGCAGCCGCACGCACGCATCCAGCTCTTCGAATCCCGCGCACGACCGCAGAACCACCTCTGTTCCAGCCTTCGTCACCACGGTCTCGGGACTCACGGCCGCCGCTCCGCCTCCTTGCCGCGCTCCCAAAGGGCTTCCAGTTCCGGCGCAGACAACTCCTCCAGCGGTCGTTCGGTGGCGGCCTCCATCGCAGCAAAACGACGCCGGAACTTCGCATTCGCATCGCGCAACGCCAACTCGGGGTCGACTTTCAGGTGGCGCGCGAGGTTTGCCGCGGTAAACAACAGATCTCCCAATTCTTCCGATACGGCTCTTGAGTCACCAATCTGGATCTCAGCCTCGATTTCCCGGGCCTCTTCCCACAGCTTTTCCACGACCCCGTGCGGGTCTGGCCAGTCGAAACCCACTTTTGCTGCCTTGGCCCCAATCTTCCCCGCCTCGCTCAGCGCGGGCATCGCGCGAGCAATGGAGTCCAGACGTCCGGCACCTTCCGCTCGAGCATTCTTCTCCAGCTTTTTGATTTCATCCCAGTTCCGCAACACCTCTGCCGCGCCAATCCCGTCCGTCTCGAGACCCTCCGCCCGATTGCCAGCCTCTGCGGAAGCAGCTTCACCAAACACGTGCGGATGCCGGCGCACCAGCTTCCGGTTGAGTCCAGCGATCACATCGCCGATCCCAAAATGCCGCGCTTCCTCCGCCATCTCCGCATAGAACAAAACCTGCAGGAGCAAATCCCCCAGCTCGTCCGCAAGGTCCGTCCAGTGCTCGCGCTCGATCGCGTCCAGCACCTCATACGTCTCTTCCAGCGTGTATTTGCGGATCGATGCAAACGTCTGCTCGCGATCCCACGGGCAACCGCCCGGACCCCGCAGCCGCGCCATGATCGCCACAGCCTCAGCAAACAGCTCGCCCGCACGCGCGTCCGTCGCGCGATCCCGACCGGAGACCGCTTCCGTTACGTCCTTTTCCGCGGACATGACCCTAATTTACAACGGCGTCGGGGAGCCTCGGCGCAGGCCCTGAGGGGTCCGCGTTTCCGGCTGTAAACCCCGCGTGCACCGCTGGAAAACGAATGCCGAGCGGCGGGCCCTTCGCAGGACCCGCCGCTCGGAGATTGTTGATGGTTAGAAGGTGAACGTGTTGCTTGCGAACGGCAACGCGTTCCAACCAGGAGCGCAGGGCCCCGGCGACTGAATCGCCGAAACAAACTCAATGGTGCTCGAGTTGCCGACGCCGACCAGTACGACTGCTGTTGTGTTGTTGGACGCCAGGAGGTTGCCCACAACCGCGTTGTTGGTCGCAGCTGTGGAGGTCGGATTCGCTGCCGCCGTCGCCGCCGCCTGGAAGTTGTTGGTCGTAAAGTCCACAAGGTAGTTGCCGCCCACATCGTAGACGCTGCCGCAGATGGGGCTGTACAGATTCTGGCCGCCGCTCTGCGCCGTGTAGGTAAAGATTTCCGTTGCCGTCATGGTGCTGGTGTTGATCTGATAGGAGCGAGCCGCACTGTAGCTGCGCGTCTGGCCGCCTGGGGTGAAGGTCAGGCCGCCCAGGCCGTCATCGAACAGCAGAACATTGCCCTGGTGATCAATCGAAACAGCGTGCTGTCCGATCGGCGGAACCGTGTTGGCGCCAAGGGTCAGCGTGTAGGCTTTCAACGACTGCTTCGGCGTGTTGTACCAGGCCTTGGTTGTGTCGCCCAGGATCCAGTGAATTTTGCGCTGGCCCGAGCTGGGCGCATCGTAATCGACCGCAATCACAAAGTTCTCGCGGCTGGAGACGACCAGCGTGTTGTCGGCAGGATTGTAGGTTGTCGCGTTGTTGTGGAACCAGTCGGCAGCCGTTCCCTGCACGAAAGACGAAATGGTGGCCGCGGTCTCGCCCCCCGCTGACATTGCCGCCGAGATAATGGCGCCCATGTCCCAGGTATTCAGCACCGCCCCGGTGGTTGGATTCACCTCAAGAATGGTCGCTTCCAGCTCGCTGCTCGTATTCACCTCGACGAGGAGATTACCGTTGCGGCCTGGATCGATATTGTGCTGGTTCGTCGCTGTCACGCCGATGCTGGCGAAATCGGCCAGCTGCGTCACCGCTCCGTTGGTGATATCCATCCTGTTGATGCCCGTTGCATTGTTGCTGTAGAAGAAGGCGTTGTCGAGAAATTCCGTGTCCTGCGCGGTATCGTTGCCGTCCCCAACCCAGCGAATATTACCGTCCGTATCGAGGATCGCAGGAGAGTTGGTGCTGCAGTAGTCCTTCAGCTCGAAGTAGTCGTAGGTCAGGCTGGCGGTGTTGGGGCGAATCCCGAAGAAGGTCCGGGCCGCGACCTGCGGGCACGGATCAGTGTAGGCAGGCGTCTTAAACGTGATCGGATAAGTGGCTTTTGTCCCGTCGGTGAAGGTGTAGGTCACGTTGATCGTGTTGCTGGTCCCCGCATACAACCCAAAGATGGGGATGATCACCGCGTTGGCGCCCCGGAAGAAGTAATTGTGCGATGTGAGATAGCTCGCCGAGTATGTTGTGGTCAGCGGACGCGTCACAGAGCCGCTGATGGGCTGAATCGTATAGCCGACGCTGGCAATCGTGCCGCTGTAGTAGAAGGCGCCCGCATAAATGATGAAGGGAGTGGCGCCCTGCTCGACATCGACAATTTGCGCGGTACCGGCCTGCGCCGCCATCGGCAGAAACAGGGCTGTAATCAGGGCTACCGCCACCAGCATCAAACTGGTGAAAAGTGAATTCTTTTTGACTTTTGAAACGTTCGACATTTTGTAATATCCTCCGCAGACTAGGGGAACAAACGCAATGGGCGCGTGTCTGGAGACAAGCCCATCGCACGGCAAGTACGGCAATTTTTGGTTAATCTTTTTTTGCTGCCGACGATTTTGGAGAGCGCAGCGAATCGTCAGCCATTCGGCTGATTCCGCAGCCTGGAACAGATCGATGGGGACCCCCAAAGCGAAGCAATGAATTTCCCAAAGGCCCACAAGCTTTTTGGGCCATAAAGTTGAATCTTTCTACTCAGCGAAATTTTCCATGCGACTCTGGAGAGCACAGGGAATTATTGAGTCGTCCGGCATAACGAAACTTCTGGACATGCAGTGAGAGGGATACCGGGCAGCTGCCGCAATGAACTACCAGAAGCTCACGAGAGCCCTTTAGGCGCAACGAAAATTCTTTTCACCCGCCGAAGTATTGCAGACGGCTTTGAAGAGGGCAAGGAATCGTTAGTCATCTCCGCGAGAGTACCGTCGCAAAATCGATCAACGCGAGCCGGGCAGTCGTTGTGATGAAATTGTCATGGGTAACTGAGAATTCGCGGGAATTAAAGTTACTTTCATTACCAGGGGACGTGTTGACGTGGCCAATATGCACCGAGCTGTCGCTCCTAAGTCATCTGAGAAAGGGTACTCCTGAACGACCATTCAGGCGGTCATGGCGCCCGCTTAACAAACTTCCGGAAGAAATCCCGAGAATTGATGGCCGCATTTTATTGTTTCTACCGGATGAGCCAGGAGAACGACTGCTCACCTCACAAAGTCCTTCAGTTCGCAGTGTCCCGGTGTCCATGTTCTAGAGTGGTAACGGAGCGCATACCTGATCCCTCTCTTTGCCATCTTTGTCGTCCTCTTCGGCTTCGCCTTCGGCAGCTTCCTCAACGTCTGCATCTCCCGCCTGCCGCGTCATGAGTCGATCGTCCATCCGCGGTCCCGCTGTCCCGGCTGCGGCGCGCCGATCGGCGCTGGTGACAATCTGCCCATCCTGAGCTGGATTTTGCTGCGCGGACGCTGCCGCCACTGCCATCAACCCATTGCCTGGCGCTATCCTGCCGTCGAGTTCGCGACAACCGCCCTGTTTCTCCTGTCCTTCCTTCAGTTCGGTTTCAGCGTCATGAGCCTCGGAATGGCTGTCCTCTGCTTCCTGCTCCTTGGCCTCGCCGTGATGGATGCGGAAACAATGCGGCTGCCGGACGCGTTCACGCTGCCGGGAATCGCACTGGGAATTGCATATTCGGAGGTCGCCGCGCATTTTCGATTCGTGCCCGGAGCCTTCACCCTGCCATGGCGGCATTTTGAGATCTGGGATACGGGGAAGGAACTGCAATTCCCTTTCCTCGAACATGGGATTCCGGGGTTCGTAATGTCGACATTTTGGGCAGCACTCGCTGCCCTGTTCCTGCTCGCGATCCGCTGGCTCTATTCCCTCATCCGCCACCAGGAAGGACTCGGCATGGGCGACGTCAAGCTACTCGGTATGATCGCAGCCTGGCTCGGCCCGGAACTCACGATCCTCACGATCTTTCTCGGAACGCTCGCTGCCGCCATTTACGGCGTCGTCATGGTGATGTTCTCTCGCGGCCGCTATCGGTTTCGCTCCGCGCGCCTTCCATTTGGATCCTTCCTCTGCGCCGCCGCTCTCTACGCCATCTTCGCCGGCAGCCCGATCATCACCTGGTACCTGAAGTTCTTCCAGTAAGTCGGCCGCCTTGTTTTCTATTTCCTACTCCCTATTCCCTATTCCCTGCTCTTCACCACCCCACGGCATTCCCCAAACCCGATTCGCGCATAGCCCTCGCGCTCGCACCAGCCCTTCAGGATCACCTCATCCCCATCTTCAAGAAACTTCCGTGACTCGCCGTTCGGCAGCACCAACGGCTCAGCGCCTCGCTTCGTCCGCTCCAGCAAACTTCCCACGCTCTCCGGAGTCGCGCCTGACACCGTCCCCGTCGCCAGCAAATCCCCTGGCCGCAGATTGCACCCGTTGCTCGTGTGGTGCGCCACCATTTGTGCCAGTGTCCAGTACAAATCCTTCATGTTCCCGCGGCTCACACGAAACGGCGCTTCTCCGGCAGCGTGCATCTTCGCCGTCGCCAGCCACACCTCAAGGTTGATGTCGAACCCGCCGCGCGCCTGATCCCGCTCCGACCATAAATACGGCAGCGGCTTCGGATCCCCTTCGGGCCTGGGCGACGCCGGAACGCGAAAAGGCTCCAACGCGTCAAGAGCGACCACCCAGGGCGAGATCGTCGTCCCAAAGCTCTTCCCTAAGAACGGCCCCAGCGGCTGATACTCCCAGCTCTGAATGTCCCTCGCCGACCAGTCATTCACGAGGCACAGCCCAAAGATGTGCGCCTCCGCCTTCTCAATCGGGATCGTCGAGCCCAGATCGTTTCCTTCGCCGATGAAAAACCCGACTTCCAGCTCGTAATCCAGCATCCGGCTCGGTCCGAACGATGGTTCCGCCGCATCGGGAGCTTTCGTCTGCCCGCACGGCCGCTGGATCTCCGTCCCGCTCACCACAATTGACGAAGCACGACCGTGATAACCAATGGGCACCCATTTGTAATTCGGCAGCAATGGATTATCGGGACGAAAAAGGCGGCCCACGTTTGTCGCGTGGTGGATCGAAGCGTAAAAATCCGTATAGTCGCCGATCCCGCCAACCCCGAACGGCGGCAGCATCCGTACCTCTCTCTGCGGAATCAGGTGCGGTTCTACCTGGGTCCGATGTGCGGGGTCGCTCAGCAGTTCCGTCGCCCGATGCCGTATCTCGCGCGCCCGCCATAACTCCATATGGCCCAGCCCACGGGGGCCGAGGCCTACAATCTCCGTTGCATTCAGAAGTCCTGCAACATTGCACCCGGCCAGATCCAGTACGTGATCCCCAATCGCTACGCAGGTGTGCCGGCGCTGCCGATAGTCTTCGTAAAGACCGAACGGCAGATTCTCCAGCGGGAAATCCCCCTCCGGATCGTTTGCCGACTCTACCCAGCTCAGCTTTCGCCCCGGCGCGTCGCCCCTCACAACCACCCCGTCGTCTCCACCTTAAATCCACTGCATCTGCTTCAAATCTTGTACAGGCTCCTCAAACGAACACGACCCAAATCCGATCGCAAACTCGCTCCGCGCCTTCTCCAATTGGTCCGCGATCATCGTGTTGTCATGCCAGCGAATTACGCCGTCATCCACTTTGAAAGCCGCCGCGTCTTCCTCGCTGAGCGTTTTCACCAGCGCCTTTTCATCCGCACCAAAGAATGCCAGCGCCCCGGCCAAAAACAGATTTACAAACCCATGCATGGCCACACGCGAACCGGCTGGCTCCAATTCATGCACGCCCCTCACCGCATGGTGCAGCCCTGCCGTTGCCTTCCACGCCACCCGCTCCCGCGCACAAGCCAGCAAAAACTGCGCTACCTTCTCCACCGGCGGGACCGACTCGGCCGTCAGCCCTCCCATCCGAATCTTCGCCCGCGCCCCATACTCCGCCAGTACAGGCAGCACCTCACTCGCCCGCTCCGGAGGAAACTCCACGTACCGCGATCGCGCCGCCGGCAATCTCTCCAGTGCCTCTTGCGCCGCGCGCGCATCCGCCGCCTTCGTCTCCAGCGATCCGATGAACACCGCACCCTGCTGGAACTCCTCGATGGCGCGCACATCCTCGGCCGTCTCGCCCGCGCAAACCACCTTCAGGGTCCACGGCCGTTCCTGCTCCGTCCCCCACACCTTTTCAAACGCGCTCGCAAACTCCTTCAGCCGGTTGGCCGGCAACACAAACCCTCCGAGCAGCCAGAATTCGTCCGTCTGCGCATAGCTTTGATAATTCCGCAGCGTGCTCTCCATCTCGAGCTCCGCCGGAGGAAACAATCCGGCGTACTCCAGAATTCTCCCGAGGAACGCCTGCACAGCACTCATGTCCTAAGCCCTTTGGCTGGTTTTTCGCTCATCTTCCGCTCGATTTTGGCTCGCTTTTCGCTAACTGCTTTTCAGCTAAACGTTTTTTTGTTAATCGTTCTTCGCTAATCGTTGTTCGCTCGCTCCTGGCTAGCTTTTCGCTCGCTCCTGGCTAGCTTTCCGCTCAATCCTGGCTAGCTTTTCGCTCGATCCTGGCTAGCTTTCCGCTCAATCCTGGCTAGCTTTTCGCTCGATCCTGGCTAGCTTTCCGCTCGCTCCTGGCTAGCTTTTCGCTCGCTCCTGGCTAGCTTTCCGCTCGCTCCTGGCTCTCTTTTCGCTAACCGCCTCTCGCTCGCCTTTCGCTCGTATCTGGCTGACCGTTCTTAGCTGCCCGCTTCTCAGCTGCCCTTGAAATGCTTCTTCAACCCCTGCCAGCACTCGAAGTACTCATGCTGCAGGATCTTCGTCTCCAGCGCAAACTTCGTCGGACGCACCGGCAGCCCCGTCTCAAACATAAACGCCAGCGTGTTATCCAGCTTCACCGGCTTCAGCTCCGCCTGGCTCGCCTTCTCCCATGTCGCCGCATCCGGCCCGTGCCCACTCATGCAGTTGTGCAAACTCGCTCCGCCAGGTAAAAATCCCTCCGCCTTCGCATCGTACTCGCCGAACACCAGCCCCATAAATTCATTCATCATGTTGCGATGAAACCACGGCGGCCGGAAGGTATGCTCCGCCACCAGCCACCGCGGCGGAAAAATAGCGAAGTCCACATTCGCCGTCCCCGCCATCACCGAGGGCGACGTCATCACCGTATAAATCGACGGGTCGGGGTGATCGAAGCTCACCGTATTAATGCACTGGAATCGCGCCAGGTCGTACTTATACGGCGCATAGTTTCCGTGCCACGCCACCACGTCCAGCGGTGAGTGATCGATCTCCGCCTCCCATAAATGGCCCAGAAACTTCCCAATGATTTTGAAATCCCCATCCAAATCCTCATACGCCGCCACCGGCGCCAGAAAATCCCTAGGATTCGCCAGCCCATTCGCTCCAATTGGCCCGAGGTCCGGCAAGCGGAAAGGCAGCCCGTAGTTCTCGCAGATGTATCCCCGCGACGGCCCCTCCATCTCCACACGAATCTTGATGCCGCGCGGCACAATGCCAATCTCCCCCGAAGCAACTCCGAGAATCCCCAACTCTGTCCTGATCCGGAGCGACCCCTGCTGCGGCACGATCAGCATCTCGCCGTCGGCGTTGTAGAAATAGCGCCCCTGCATCGACGCATTCGCCGCATAGACGTGCAGCCCCACTCCTACCTGCATCGCGGGATCGCCGCTGCCACCCAGCGTCACGATCCCCTCCACAAAGTCCGTCTTCGTCTCCGGCATCGGCACCGGATTCCAGCGCATCTGGTTCGGTGGCGACGGCGCCTCCGTGAAAGGCCCGCTCCGAAACAACCCCAGCCCCAGTCCCCGCACAATCTCCGAAAACGGCTTGTGCGTTACCGACGGCCGAATCCGATACGTCCACGTCCGCCGGTTCGTCGCCCGCGGAGCCGTAAACGCCGTCCCGCTCAACTGCTCAGTGTAGAGCCCCAGCGGAGCCTTCTGCGGCGAGTTCTGGCCCTCCGGCAGCGCCCCTTTCACCGCCTCTGTAGCAAACTCATTCCCAAATCCCGACTGATACTCGAGCTCCGCCTGCGGCATCCCAACCCTCCCCATCGATCCGGTTCGCGCACAAAACCTTATACGCTACCAGGAGCAGCGCGAGATTGGCAACTCACTCCTGGCCACTGCCTGTTACCAGACCACTTCTTACTTCGCCATGCCGCCCATTACCCAACGCTCGAAAACAGCAACCTGTGTCGATGGCCACGCTCCGTCACAAGGCATGGTGCCGTCCTGCAAGCGTTCCAGAATCGGAGCCGCATGCTTGCTGACGTCGTCATACGACCAAAGGTCGAAGGCGCCTCGCATCGCCTCCCGATCCGTGGCTCGAAACAGATTCTTAATATCCCGGTCGAAACTGACCGTGTCTCCGGGGCCAGGTTGCTCAACTGCCATCTTCGTACCTCCTCACACTTTGAAATATCGCTCCGCCGCGCGCACAGCAGCCCCCACGGACTCTTGAGGATTACATCGCGGAAACAAACTACAGGTCAATATAGGTCAAGGCGCCGAGGGCAAATTCATCACGCTACAATCCAGATTCAGCCCTGTCGGAGATCGCGCTTCGCTCACCCACCCCTATCCACTATCAGGAGAACCCATGCAAATCACCGGCAACACCATCCTCATCACCGGCGGCACCTCCGGCATCGGCCGCGCCCTCGCTGAAGCACTCCACAAAGAAGGCAACCAGATCATCGTCGCCGGCCGCCGCAAAGCCCTCCTCGACCAGGTCACCGCCGCCAACCCCGGCATGCAATCCGCCGTACTCGACGTGGCCAATATCGACGAACTCCCCTTCTTCGCCGCTCAGCAAACCAGCAAGCATCCCTCTCTCAACGTCCTCATCAACAACGCCGGCATCATGAAAACCGAAGATCTCAACGACCCCACAGCACCCTTCGATATCGTCGAGGACATCGTCACCACCAATCTGCTCGCGCCCCTCCGACTCACCACCGCCCTGCTCCCGCAACTCAAAAAGCAGCCCCATGCCGCCGTCATCAACGTCTCCTCCGGCCTCGCCTTTCTGCCCCTTGCCTTGACCCCGACTTACTGCGCCACCAAGGCCGCCATTCACTCCTGGACGCAGTCCCTCCGCTATCAGCTCCGCGACACCAAAGTCGAAGTCCTCGAGCTTCCCCCGCCCTACGTCCAGACCGAGCTCATGGGCCCGCAGCAGACCCAGGATCCGCGCGCCATGCCGCTCGCCGACTTCATCGCCGAAGTCGTGGAGATCCTTCGCACCCAACCCAGTGCCAAAGAGATTTGTGTAGAGCGCGTCCTGCCTATGCGCTCCATCGCCGAAAAAGGCCAGGCCGCCTACGACGAACTCTTTAAAACCCTCAACGACTCCATGCACTGATTCAGGTCCGTTTCAATGGTCGCGCTAACATGTCAGGATCGCGCTGGCTGGCGGCGGACGCATTCTTCAAAATTCGGCTTGCAGAATCCGCAACTTTTCCCCGCCCCCTGCGTTGGAGCCGTCGAACCACGACTCGATTGCAGCGCCGTGCCCGCTAAAGGAGCCCCATGAACTCCCTTCGCCTGCCCTTCCGCCCGCTTGCTGTCCTCCTGCCTCCCCTTCTCATCACCCTCATCGCCGCAACCTTCAGCCCCCGCGCCACCGGCCAGGCAATTCCTTCCGCTGACACGCCGCCCGCGCAGGAGGCACCCCCACCGCCACCCCCCGACTCCCAGAACAACGACGCACCAACCCCGCAAGCCCAGCAACCGCTGATACCGGTGCCCCCTCCGCCGCCTTTCGACGTCAACCTCTTCCAGAATCGAGTTCCGGCCCCGGCCCTCGCCTTCCTCAGCCAGTTTGACGGCGCGCCCTCCGGCACCCTCTACCACGACCGCCAGTTCCGAAAGCTCCTCAACGCCACCGTCCCCAACTGCATGTTCCATTACGGAAGCGACATGCCCCTCACTGACGCCCTCGACAAAGTCCTCCCCGGCTCCAGCGTTCCCGTCCAGGTTCGCGATAACCGCTACGTCCTCGTCTCCGGCGAGCGAGGCCCTTACCTGGGTGGCCGCGGATTTATTTGGATCGATATGCGGGATGGCATCGTCCTCGGCGGCTTCTTCTTCCGCCCCACCAACGGCGAACCTACTCCCACCCTCGCCGCCTTCTCGCGTCAGCTCAAAACCAAAGACCACGCCCTCGCCATCACCCAGCTCCCGCCCGCCTTTCAGGACGACCTCATCCAGTGGTCAACCCAGTCCGGCGTCGCTCCCATCACCACCCGCTATTTCCTCACCGGCAATGACAAACGCATCCTGCTTGAGCACACCGAGGACTACTGTGCCCCCGGCCCGGACCCCAACGCTGTCCCACCCGCGCCCGACGAGTGCGCCCAGATGGATGCCGACGCCGCCGAAATCGACATGAATGCCGCCTATTACCTCGAGCAGGTCAACTACGCCACCAACGCCACCGCCTGGATGATCAATGGCGACGACCAGCTCGCCTGGATCGCCATCCGCGACAGGACCTGCATCGGCCCTAATCCCCTCCCCTGCCGCATCCGCATGACTCGCGAACGCACACGGGTCATCGTCACCCGGCCTCCCGTCGTGCACCCTCCACACTCCTGAGCTTCGTCGCGCCATATCGCGCCAGCGCTGTCGCCGAGTGTGATCGCCGTCACATCGCTGCCGACCCCACTCCCCGCAGAATGCATTCCACAGGGTCTGACCAGCTCTACTAATTGACGGCCCCGACGAACCTATGCCGAAAGAGTTAGCTGAGTTAGTCACGGAGCTGGACCGCGCTGCATCGACTGTATCTCTCCGCGAAGGCACCCCGTTGTTCCGCTGCGGCGACCCCGTCTCCGGCGTGTTCATCGTCCGCAAAGGCGCCGTGCGCATGTCGCTGGACAAGACCGGCAACCAATTCTTTCCGCCTGTCACTCTCGGCCCCGGGGAAATCGCCGGCCTTCCCGCCACTTTCACCGGCACGTACAGCCTCTCCGCCGAGGTCGTGGAACCTGCGGAGCTTGGCTTCATTCCCGCCGATCGAGTCATGGATCTGCTGGAGTGCAGTCCCCGTCTCTGTCTGCTGGCCACGCGCTTCATCGGCCGCGAGATCGCCCGCATGCGCTCGGCTCTCAGTGAAACGCCGCCCCTCGATCATCGCGAAGAATGCACGCCCGACTGACGCCGTTCCGCTCAAGCGTTAAGCAGCGATCTTCTGCTCCCTATTGGCTACTGGCTACTGGCTACTCCCTATTGGCTACTGGCTACTGGCTATTCCCTATTCCCTATTCCCCGTTGCCTGTATTAGCCCCGGCAGCACTTCGCCCGCATTTCCCAGCACCAGCCGCGTGAACGCGTGCGCGTTCACAGGCTCCTCCGGCCCGATGTAGTACTTCCTCACTTGCGGTCCGGCCCAGCGCACAAAATTCGCCGCCGGATACACCGCTCCCGAAGTTCCCACCACCAGCATCACCGTCGACCGCGCAATCTCCCGCTCGATCCGCTCCATCTCCAGCGGAATCTCCCCAAACCAAACAATGTGCGGCCGAATCCGCCCGCCACACGCGCACCGCGCAATCGCGTCTTCCGTCGCATAGCGCGCCCGATCCGCAAACGGCGCCCGGCCGCACGCGTCCTCGCACCGCGATACGAACAGCTCCCCATGCATGTGCACCAGCCTCTGCGATCCCGCCCGCTCATGCAGATCGTCCACATTCTGGGTGCACAGAAAGAAGCGATCCCCGATCGCCGCCTCCAGCTCCGCCAGCGCCCGATGCGCCGCATTCGGCTCGGCCTTTTCAGCGCCCTTCCGCCGCTCGCTGTAAAAACGCCACACCCGCGCCGCGTCCTCTTCCCAGGCCTCCGGCGTCGCGACGTCTTCCACCCGGTGCCCCTCCCACAGCCCACCCTGATCGCGAAACGTCTTCAGCCCGCTCTCCGCGCTCACGCCCGCACCCGTCAGCACAAAGACGCGATCCTGCGCGTCAATCTGGGTGGGATCGGCCTTCACCGTCATTCCGCTGCCGGATTCTTCTTTCGAAATTCCGGCCGCCCCCAGTTGAAGTAATGTCCGAGAACGCCCTTCACGATCAGATGATCCGTCGACGCGGTGGCGCCCCAGCCCGCGCCGATGTTGATCTCCCACTTCGGCGACACAAACAGATTCACCACCGGAAAAACCTGGTGCTGCTGGTTGTGCACATTCACAAATTGCCCCAGCTCGCCCCAATACCCGTAGTACTCGAGGCCGAAGTTATACAGCTTGTTCGGCTGATAAACCAGCGTCGCCGCCGGCCCGAACGTCACACCATGCGGGGACACGTCGCGGTAATAGTAGTTCACCTCCGTCTGCGAGGCCCCAGGCGGCAGCCCGGTCGGATGAATTCCCCAGTTCAACGTGGTGTTCACCGACCAATACCACTTGCCGGCCGTCTGATCGACGATCGGCATGATCTGCCACGACCAGGTCGGGTTCGCGTAGGCCGACCGCGCGTAGCCAATCTCATTGGAAAGGCTCACTCCAACCGGCCAGTGCCATCTTTCCGGAATGCGCACACGCGGCCGGATGTGATCGCCCACCCACTGCACGCCTGTGCCGTTGTGCTCCTCGGTGAAGACATAGAAGCCCAGCTCAGCCCACTTCGACAATCCCTGCGTGAACTCGACGGTTTCGTGTTCCTCGCCCTGCGTAGGCCGAAGACCGTAGCTCGGGCTTGTGCTTCCCTCAACGGTGTAATTGCTGTGCAGCTCCACCAGCAGCGTGCCGGGCGCCATCGTTTCCGATGGATAAACCTGGATTTCGTAATTGTCCTGCGCCGCGGCAATTCTCGCCACGCCGCAAAGCAGCAGCGCTGCCGCTAACAGCGCTCTGAGCCGCCCCATTTTGCCTGACCGAATCAATCCAGAAATCCCCTGCAATATGATGAGCGACCCACTGCAATCAGCATACTTTCTTCGCGTGACAGAATCTTCATCCATGCCTCGAGCTTGCCTGTCGCAGCGCAGCCGTTGCGCTCGTATCGTTTTTCCGATCACTGAACGCCGATCGCTGTACTCTGACCGCATGCTGCCCGCAGCCGACCAGCATCTCATCCAGATCGTCGACGCCGCTGTTGCCGACGCGGCCCGCCGCTCCGGCCCTATGCTTCTCTGCGCTCCTGGATGTACCCAATGCTGCATCGGCGTCTTCCCCATCTCGCAGCTTGACGCAGCCCGCCTGCGCGAAGGCCTCGCCCGCCTCGATTCAACCGATGCCGAACACGCCTCCGCGGTCCGCCAGCGCGTGCGGCAATCCATCGCGCGCCTCACGGCCGAATTCCCCGGCGATCCGCAGTCCGGCATTATCGACGTATCTCGCGCCGCCGACTTCGAGAACTTCGCCAACGATGAACCCTGCCCAGTCCTCGATCCGGCCACCGGACTCTGCGACCTCTACGCCGCGCGTCCCATGACCTGCCGCACGTTCGGCCCGCCACTGCGGACAGAGGACGGCCTCGGCGTCTGCGAGCTCTGCTTTCACGGCGCGACGACCGAAGAGATCGCCGCCTGCGAAGTTGACCTCGAAAGTGCCAGCGCTCTCGAATCCACGCTGACCACCGAAGCCGAACAAACCACCGGCATCAAGGGCAACACCCTCGTCGCCTGGGCGCTCATTTCCTGATCGGGCGTTGGCCGCTGTTTGTTAGATTTCGAGAAAGCGCCTGGGCGAAACGATGCGAACGGCCTCAAACGGGTCGAGCACCAGCAAATCCGCATCTCCTGTGACAAGATGGGTAGCTCGCCCTGAGACTGCGAGAGAAAGAAACTTATCGTCCTCGGGATCGCGACATGCCACCACTTTCCGATTTGGATAAACCCACTCCGATCCAGCGGCAAGTTCGGAAAGAAAATCCCGAACGTCCTCTTGATCGGAATACCGGCGCAGTTTCCCCCGAACGAGGACCTCGGTCAGTTCTGCCACCGCAGCGGCAGACAAGAGGATCGTGCCGACGGTGCGTGCGCGCAGCAGGGCTTGCCTCGGAATTGATTGCGGCATGAGAAAAGCGCTTACAAGGACGTTGGTGTCCAGCACGCACCGCAAGGTCAGCGGTCTTTCAGAATGGAGTCGAGAATTTCCTGCGTCAGCCCGCGGGCCTCAGCCTTGCGACCAGCTTCGTCCATGATTTCTTCGAGCGACCGCCGCTTCTCCGACAGAATCTCCCGCAGCCATAGCCCTACCAGGGCCTGGGCCTTCTGCCTCTCCTGATCACCAGCCGCGTCCCATGCCTGTGCGACCTGCTGATCGACCGGAATGGTGATGGTGCTCTGCATATACATAAGGATGATAACAAGCCGGCGGCCTTGCCCTCCATGGTAGATTCGTTTTCATTCTTCCCCCGGAGACTCTCCATGCCCACATCCCGCCGTCATTTCCTCACCGCCATCGCCGCCCTCCTCGCACTCCTCCCCATTGCGTGCTCCAACACTGCGCCTGCTCCAGCGCCCCAGCCTCTGAAGGTCATCGGCTTCCTCTCCGACTTCGACGTCAAAGACGACGCCATCGGCATCTGCAAAGCCGTAATGGATGGCCTCGCGCCGGGCGTGAAGGTGATCGACATTACTCACCAGGTCACGCCCTTTAATATCGCCGAGGGCGCGCGCTTCCTCGCCGGCTCCGCACCCTACTTCGCCAAAGACGCGGTCTTCGTCGGCGTGGTCGACCCCACCGTCGGCAGCACACGCAAGCCGATCATCGCCAAATCGAAAGTCGGCCAGTTCTTCGTCGTCCCCGACAACGGTCTGCTAACGCTGGTCCAGGATCGCGACGGCATCGAAGCCGCCCGTGAGATCACGAACCCTGACTGGATGATCGGCTCGAAGCTTTCCTCTACCTTCCACGGCCGCGACATCTTCTCTCCCGCCGGCGCGCACCTCGCCCGGGGCGATGACTGGACGCAGGCCGGTCCCGCCCTCGACGTTTCACAGTTGGTCCGCATCGACATTCAAACGGCGGCCATCGACGCCAAAGGACTCCACGGCGACGTGATCGGCACCGATGGTCCCTTCGGCAATCTCATCCTCGATATACCGCAGCCTGTCTTTGCACAGCTCGGCTACCAGCTGGGCGACAATGTTCCCGTCACCCTCGGCGGCAAGTCCTACTCGATCCCGTTCCACAAAACCTTCAGCGACGTCCCGGTCGGCAAGCCGCTTTTTTACATCGATTCGCGCGGCCGCCTCTCGCTCGCGATCAACCAGGGCAACTTCGCCGCCAGCTATCACGTCACGCCACCTGCGGCGCTCTTCATCTCGCGCAAGCCATGAGCAGTTTTTTGTGAGAAGATTTCTCCGCAACCCGGCGACCCCCGCTCGGGTTCCATTGGCTGTGCGGCGATTAGAAAGCCGCCAGCGGCACCAACTTTCCCCAGAAAGGACCCACTCCTATGAAAAAACTCCTTCTCATCGCTACGGCTGCAATCCTCAGCATCCCGGCGATCCCCTCCGCGCTTGCGCAACATATTTATGTCCAGGTCGGCCCTCCGGCGCCCCTCGTTGAACATCCTGGGCCCCGCCCGCACGAAGGCTGGGTCTGGGTGGCGGGCTATCACCGCTGGGATGGTCACGGCTATGTCTGGATCCCCGGCCATTGGGTCTCTCCGCCGCGCGAGCACGCCGTTTGGGTTCCCGGCCATTGGCGCCATGAAGCTGGCGGCTGGTACTGGGTGGAGGGTCATTGGCGGGGATAGCGGTGCTCTCCGCACGGGCCCGGCGGGGCGAGGATGATTTGTTGCCTCACTCGTCGGGCCACGAGAGCTGCGATAGATCCCCACCAGAACCTACGCGTTCTGCTCGTTCACATGCGACATTTGACGGTGTGGCAAACCCCACCGTCGGGGGGGCTGCGCGACCCAATCCCGCCAACCCGCCAGATCCGTAAGGAAGCGGCAGCCGCCAGCGGGTGTGCATCAGGCTACCGGGTGCACTAAGAAGACGTAAACTTCATCGCCTCCCGCAACAACCGTATAACCTCATCCCGGACCGGAGCCGTCGGTTCCAGCCTCAGGAGAGCCCACTCTCGCATGGTCCTTTTCCCCATTTTCAAAAACTGCGCTTCCCCCGCATCCACCAGCGCGCGAATCCGACTCTCAGGCAACTTCATGGCCAGACCTTCCGGACGGGTGAACGCGAAGAATTTCCTTCCCACCACAAACGAGGCACCGTGCACTTTCCGCTGGATGGCTACATCCGGCCACGCTTTCAAAGCGGTGCAGAGCGCGGAAAGATATCCGCGCTCCACTTCTTTCCCGCGCCTGGCGCGCTTAATCGCCAAGGTAAGCGTCCAGCTTGGCCACGCAGCTCGTCCAGCCCTGTTTGTATCCGCCGCAGGAGGATTCCAGATCGATCCGGTCGTGGATGAGAAGCAGTTCGGTACCGCCTTCCACATCGCGCAGATGAATCGTGACCACCGATTCACTTTCCGGATTCCAGTTCGGCCGCCAGGTAAAGCGCAGCCTCTCGTTGGGAACGATTTCGGTGTACTCGCCAAACGCAATCGAGCGGCGATCGGCATTCTCCGGCAAGTTGTCCATTGAACCCTTCATCTCGATCCGGTAGGCACCGCCTTCCCGCGGATCGGCTTCGACCGCGGCGACGGTCATCGGTCCGGGCGCAAACCAGCGCCGCATCTCCTCCGGCTTCGTCCATGCGTCAAAGACCCGTTGCCGGTTGGCGCGGATCACTCGGCGAACCTCAACCTTCAGAACGCCGCTTGCTTTCACGGGAGCTGCCACTGTGCTCATCTTTCTCTCCTTCGAGGTAGCTCTGGAGGGCGTCGATCTGCCGGTTCCAGAATTTTTCGTAGAAGGCCAGCCAGTCTTCGGCGGGCCTCAGGCTTTGCGCTTGCAGTTTCACGATCTGAAAACTCCCCCGCCGCTCACGGGCGATCAGCTCGGCGGATTCAAGCACATTCAGGTGCTTCGATACCGCCGCGAGCGTCATCCTGTACGGCTTCGCCACTTCTCCCACTGTCTTTTCCTTCGCGGCGATGTCGCGCAGGATGGAGCGCCGCGTCGTATCGGACAGTGCGTGGAAGATGGAGTCAAGCCGTGCGGTATTAGACTTAACCATGTGGTTGAATGTATCGCGGAGCACTCCCGCTTGTCAACCGAATAGTTGAATGTTTTTTTAGGCCTCTCCTCGGCTCTCGCTACCCGTCCACGCCAGCCGCTTTTTTCGCTGCCGCTTTCTTGCTGGCCGCTTCTGAGCTGAACTCGCCGCTCGCCTTTCTCGCCCGCATCCTCTAAGATTCTGAGTTCACCGCAAGAGACCGCCCATGACGCACTACTCCACACTTCACACCCACACCGACTCCGGCATCCATACCATCCTCCTCAACCGCCCTGAGAAGCGAAACGCGCTCAATCACCAGCTCATGGAGGACCTCACCCAGGCCCTCGAAGCCTTCGCCGCCAGCCAGACCTGCCGCGTCGTCATCATCACCGGCGCCGGATCGTCCTTCTGCGCCGGTCTCGATATCGAGCATCTCCGCGCCATGGCCATTGTCCCCGGCCAGCACTCCGCCACCGAGGATTACCACGCCGACGCCCAGCGCATCGCCACTCTTCTCACCACGCTCTACTCGCTCTCCAAACCCAGCATCGCCGCCGTCAATGGCCCCGCCATCGCCGGGGGCATGGGCATCGCCACCCTCTGCGACTTCACTCTCGCCGTACCCGAAGCGAAATTCGGCTACACCGAAGTCCGTATCGGCTTCGTCCCCGCGATCGTCTCCGCCTTTCTCCGCACCCAGCTCGGCGAGAAAGCCTGCCGCGATCTGCTCCTCACCGGACGCCTGTTGTCGGCCGCCGAAGCTGAATCGCTCGGCCTGGTGAATCGGATCGTTCCCGAGCCCGATCTCATGCGCGAAGCCCGTGCCCTCGCCATACGCCTGCTCCGCAACAGCCCTGCCGCCATGGAGGCCACCAAGCGCCTGCTCGGCAAATTCTCCGATCACCATCTGCCCCACGACATCGAAGCCGCCATTCGCGCCAGCGTCGACGCCCGTTCCAACGCGGACTTCCACGAAGGCGTCAGCGCCTTCCTTGAAAAACGCGAGCCCCGGTGGCCCTCGGCGCAAGCTATCGCCAGGCCCGTCAGCAAGTAATCCTGCTCCAGCGCTCCCGCACAACCCTTCTCGCTCGCTTTTCCCTGTCGCTCTTTCGCCAACGCTTACCGCTCGCACTGTGATTCTCAAAAAGGGCCTTCCACATCCGTTACTGGCTAAATCTCCCAAAAACACCGGCCACCCTTCACAGAGTTGTGGCATCATCACTGACAATCGGCTCGATTCGCGGGAGGTCTTCACCGTGAACCCTCGATCCCTCGTCGCAGCACGGAGTTTCCGCGCCTCGGCGGTCTCAAGGGCCGCGTTCCTGGTCGCGGCGCTCATGCCAGCCACAGCCCTTCCTTCCCACGCGCAAACCTTGCAGGCATCTTCGCAACCCGCTCCCAAAGCCCTGCCCCCGGAGGACGCCGGCGACCTGCTCTTCGCCCGGGGCGAGTTCATCGAGGCCATCGATGCCTACAACCACGCGCCCGCCGACCCCGCCACCCTCAACAAAATTGGTGTAGCCTGGCATCATCTCTCCGCCGTCGAGGAAGCGAAGAGAAACTACGAGCAGGCCCTGTCGCTGCGTCCCAACTTCCCCGAAGCCCTCAACAACCTTGGCGCGGCCCTCTTCACCCAGAAGAAATACGGCCAGGCCATCCGTCTCTACCGCCGCGCCCTGAAGCTCAGCCCGAACTCTGCTGTCATCACCGCCAACCTCGGCACTGCCTTTTTTGCCGAAGGCAAGCCGGCCTCCGGCATCGAGGAATACCGCTCCGCCATCTCCATGGACCCTTCCGTCTTCGACCTTGACTCGATGCAGATCATCGGCGGTCCCGTGAGCGACCGCGATCGCGCCGAGCAAAACTACTGCCTCGCCGAACTCTTTGCCCAAATGAACGCTCCGGATCGTGCCTTGGTATTCCTCCGCAAAGCCCTCAATGAAGGCTTTAAGGATCGCCGGCGCCTCACACAGGATCCAGCCTTTGCCAGCCTCCGCGACTCCGCCGACTTTGCTGAGCTCATGGGCGAGCTCAGCTACGAGAAGAAGTAACTCTCGCTAATCGTCTTTTGCGAATCGTCTTTTGCGAATCGTCTTTTGCTAATCGCCTCTCGTCGAATCGTCTTCTGCCAATCGCCTCCCGCTAATCGTCTTTTGCGAATCGCCTCTCGCTCGCCTCCCGCTAATCGCCTCTCGTCGAATCGTCTTCTGCCAATCGCCTCTCGCTAATCGTCTTTTGCGAAGGCAATAATATACTTGACTGAAGTGAGAATCCTTGCTATTCTTCAGTCACTATGAAGCCGCCAAAGACCTTACAGCAAGCGATTCAGTACTTTACCAGTGACGAGAACTGCCGGAATTTCATGATTTCGGTGCGTTGGCTGGACGGGGTTGTCCGCTGCCCCCGCTGTGGGTCTGAGAAGGTCGCATGGCTGGCCAATGCGAAGCTTTACTACTGCTCTGTGAAGCACCCAAAGCAGAAGTTTTCGCTCAAGGTCGGCACTGTTTTGGAAGACTCCCCCATCGGCTTAGACAAGTGGTTTCCGGCCATGTGGCTGCTCTCCAATTGCAAGAACGGCGTATCCAGCTACGAACTCTCCCGCGATCTTGGCGTGACTCAGAAAACTGCGTGGTTCATGCTGCACCGCATTCGCCTTGCGATGAAGAACCACTCACTCCGCAAGCTGGGCAGCACTGGAGGCCCCGTAGAGGTCGATGAGACTTTTGTGGGCGGCAAGCCTAAGAACATGCACGCCAGCCGCCGCATGAAGCTCCAGACCGCAGTACACGGACACGGGGATCACAAAACCGTGGTGATGGGAATGCTGGATCGGGACACCCGCGAGGTCCGCACCAAAGTGATTCCGAACGTGAAGCGCGAGACTTTGCAGAACGAGATTCTTCGCCAGGTACAGGGCGCTGGCACCGTGTACTCGGATCAGCACTACGGCTATGACAATCTGAAGTTTCAGCAGTTCGTTCACGAAACCGTGAATCACATGGAAGAGTACGTTCGCGGCGAGGTCCACACTCAGGGCATCGAGAACTTCTGGTCGCTGCTCAAGCGGACCCTCAGCGGGACGTATGTAGCCGTTGAGCCTTTTCACCTTGACGCGTATGCTGATGAGCAGGCTTTTCGTTACAACAATCGCGCCACGAAGGATAACCCTCTGGACGATTCAGACCGTTTCATGCTGGCAGTGTCACAGATCGCAGGGAAGAGACTGACGTATGCAGAACTGACCGGCAAGGTGGGAGAAACGACGGTCTAGGAACGCCTGGATTCGTCGCCAGAAACGCGGGAAGCGGATTTAGGCGTCCGCTTTGCTGCCTTCTCAGCGTCGATTTGGGCCTTGATTTCAGAGTGCGGCACGGACATGATCTGCCGCGCAAAATTCGTGAAATTGTCGAAGTCGCCGGGCACGTTCTTGGCGGAAGGTTTCGGCTTCGTCGGCACACTCGCTCCCACTCTATCGTTAGAGAGAAGGGTAGGCGATTGTGCGGCAAAAATCAACCGATACCAATTCGGCACCTGTGGAACGGGTTCAACCCTTGCGGAGTAGAGAAGGGCATCTTTGTGT